>Ga0194063_10000804_pt1 | contig 21941 bp, 20 predicted proteins | sample SepL3720m_MetaG_FD_155459 | JGI IMG/M metagenome (GOLD analysis project Ga0194063, IMG submission 155459) | Anoxic zone freshwater microbial communities from boreal shield lake in IISD Experimental Lakes Area, Ontario, Canada - Sep2016-L373-20m | ecosystem: Environmental > Aquatic > Freshwater...
AGCCCCGTAAGCGTCTTAATTACCAAACCCCTGCTCAAGTCTTTGCTACTCATTTCCCCTGTTCAATTCGAATTGAAACTCCTCCTCATTTTAATTCACTCTGTTGCACTTCGAATTAAAATCTAGGTTTTCATATGGAGAAAAAGTAAAAGAAAATATAGATATGCCGAAGTTCTTTTAGCGTGCTTTTTCACCCCCCGCCTTCGATACCCCTCTTTTAAGGGGGGGGGGAAGTGATTAAATCTGTTCCAATTCCGCTTTTATTTTTATTACTTCTTCTGGATTGGTGGTGATAATTTTTTCTTCTGTGTAAGAGGCAATAATTTGTATCGCCACATGATCGAGCCCCGCAAAAAATATTCCCTGCCCAATTTCGGAATTCAGGAGCAGGTACTTTTCTCCTTTGCTGAGGTGAAAAACCTCTGCCAAAATATCTGCCGCCGTGGGAGATTGCTTGAGTAAGAGGTGCATGGAGGCATTGGTAATAATTGCCTTGCCATACGGGCTTAATAAAAAATCTTCCACATCCTGGGTAATGGTACTGACCCCCAAATAATATTTTCGGGCGCGTTTTACCAGTCCGTATAAAAACTTCGCACTATCTTGGTGCTGCATGAGAGACCATGCTTCATCCACCACTAAAATTCGTTTTTTGAGATTTGACCGCACTCGATTCCAAATGAAATTGAGAATGGTATAAATGGCAATGGGGCGTAATTCATCTTCGAGATCTCGAATATGAAAAACAACCATTTTTTTGTCGACATCCACATTTGTTTGCGCATTTAAAAGACCAGAATAGGTTCCATGGGTAAATTTGGAAAGGCGATCTAGAAGGCTTTGTGCCCCTTGCATTCGGGTTAAAACTGCTTCGAGATCCGATAGAATGGGTGCTTCGATCTGGGATGGATCCTCCATTTCCATGGTTATCCCCTTTAGGGCGTAGGTATCCAAAATGGCACGGTCCAAAATCCCTTCTTCTGTGGGTGTGAGTCCTCCCAACATCAGCCGAAAGAGTCCCACCAGAGAAATAATATTCGACCGTAAAAGATCTCCTGGGTGAAGAATTTCGTCTTTTAATGGTGAAGGGAGGTCAAACGGGTTAATGCGCTGGGTCGAATTGAGACTGATTTTAATTTGGCTTCCTCCTACCGATTGGCAGAGTCGTTCGTATTCATTTTCCGGGTCAATCACTAAAACATCGGTATCAAACATGAGGGACCGGAGAATTTCCAGTTTTACCGCGAATGACTTTCCTGCTCCTGATTTGGCAAATATTACAGAGTTAGCGTTTTCCAGAGAAAAGCGGTCAAAAATAATGAGCGAATTATTGTGCCGGTTGATACCGTATAAAATTCCAGTGTTTGATGTGAGCTCCAAACTGGTAAATGGAAAACTGGAAGACAGGGGAGCGGTATTCATGTTTCGGAAAATTTCCAGTTCGTCGGTACATATTGGCATGGTAGACCTGAATCCTTGTTCTTGTTGGAGATCGGCAGATTTTGTGAGGATGAGTTTGCCTCCCAGGAGAGACTCGATAACGGTTTGCGTTTTTTGTATTTTTTCTATGCTATCGGCGTGAAGCGTAAAATAGAGTCCAAATTGAAAAAATTTTTCTGTTCCCCGTGCCAGTTGGTCTCGCAGTTCCTCGGCATCTTGTAAAGACGCTTCTAAAGAAGGATCTCGTCCCATTCCTCGTTCGCGGTCCATGTGCATGGTGGAGTTCATTTGTGCCACTTTATTGCGGAGGATTTTCATAATATCTCCCGAGTCATGTGGGTAAATAAACATGGAGACATCAATGGTCGCATCGAGATTTATAACGGGAGAAAGCCAATTCGCTTCAATAAATCGCGGATAGGCGTGCACATAAAAAGTTTTCGAGTATCGGTCTCCAATATGAATATCTCGAAAAGAAACCTCCATGGAAGAAGGCGAAATGAGATCTCGTACTCCGGTCATTCCCTGTTGGAATATTTTTTCTGCTTCTCGAATTTTTTTGAGTTCCGCCGAAGACAGCTTTGGAGCTGTTGTGGGTGGTGTGCTGGGAGATTTTGGGGTAGATGTCATGGGGATATACGAGGGAAGAAATCTTTTGGTATAGCACGATAAACGGCGATTCGTGTTTAAGGGTATAGATACCAGTGAGAAAACTTATTTCTCTGTTTTAATACTGTGGTTTAGAAGAAAAGAGTTCTTTTCGTGATCGAATGATAACGGCACCAAAGAGACAAAGAGCGAGTACAATCCAAATATCCTCCGGTCCTGTTTTTACATTTTTTGGGGAAATTCCAGCGGCAGCGTGAGTGGCTTTAGCCGTAGTATTTTTCCCAGTGGTAGCCGTTTTTGTTCCCGTGGTTGGACCTCCTACAGCATTTCCCTTGTCCGTTGCTCCGGTATGAGGATTTGCTTCTGGGGGAACAGTGTTCGGGGTTATTGTTGCGGCTGGTGCGGGAGTGGTGACAGGATTTGTGTTCCCCAGAAGAGTATCTAAACTCTGAGGAGTTCCTCCTCCCATAGGTGCGCCATTGGTAGGAGAGGGCGTGGGAGTGAAAGATGGCCATGGTAAGGTATTACCGGCATTGGTAGCCGCTGGAGTTCCTGGAGTTCCATTGGTGCCGGGGGTTGTAGAACCGGTATTGCCATTAGGCATTACAACGCCATTAGCCGCAGGAGAATTTTGAGGTAATTGATTAGTAGTGGTGGTAGCTGCAGAAGGCACAGAGACTGCTGCAGGGTTGGGTTGCGCTGGTTTTATGATGGGATCAACATTATCTGTGGGTTGTGCTCCCAGTAAATTTGCTAAAGGGTCTGTGGCAACAGAAGCTTTAAACAGTCCCATGTCGGAAACAAATGGGGCAAGTCCAATAACAAAGAGGATGAGTCCCACTACCGACATCGCAATAGCGATTTTATGGTGCGGATGCCTTTCTTTTTGTACATCATTTTCTGTATGATGAGAAAGATCTATTCCACCGTCTTGAATTTTTTTACCAGCTTCTTTCCAAGGGTTTTCGCTCATACAAGTAAAAAGAAATTATCAGGGGATTGTACCAAAAAAAAATGAAAAGAACAAGAACTTTTTTATAAAATCTCATTCCTCCCTGTACTGTAGCAGAAAAATGATGGATTCGAATACTTTTTTTGTCGGCAATAATGCGTTGGTAGCGCGAATTCTTTTGGATGCAAAAAATGGGATGCTTCCCCATGCAGTGCTTTTTTCTGGTCCTTCTGGAATTGGAAAGTTTGCTCTTGCAAAAAAAGTAGCAGAAATTCTTCTCCACGATTCGGAACGAATTGGAAAAAATACTCATCCTTCTTGTCGGGTCCTAGATATGTTGTGGATTGCCGGCGTTCAAGAAGATTTGGACATCCTCTCCAAATCCTCCAATATTGATCAAAGTCATAGAAAAAAAGAGGGGAAAAGATCTGATACCATTGGTATTGAGGATCTCCAGGTGTTGACCAAATTTCTCTTTGAAACGACGGACGATCCTTGGAAGGTCTGCATTATAAGAAATATTGAACGCTTTGGGAGAGAGGCCGCGGGAACTTTTTTAAAAACTCTGGAAGAACCACCCCCAAAGACTATCTTTCTCCTCACTACCAGTTCTGTTTCTCATGTTTTGCCAACAGTTCTGTCCCGGGTTCGCTTGGAAAAAATGACCCTTGTTACAGATGAAATTCTGCGCCCACTGTTACTATCTGTTGGAGTGGAAGATACGAAAAAACAAGAAACACTCCTGCGTTTGTGTGGAGGGAGACCAGAAATACTCCAAAAACTTATGGCAGATACCTTGTTTTTTGAACGCCAAAAATCTCTCTGGGATTCGCTTCAAATTCTTTCTCAAAATACGAACCTTCTCACCAGTCTTCAGGAAGCAGAAATTTGGTCGGCGTGTTCTGTGGAAGAGCTCCATGAAAGACTCGATCGATTATTAGTGATTTGGCGTGAGGAGCTCAGAACCGGTCTTGCTATCGGAAAAATTCCTCAAAAATCGATTTTAGCACTGCAAGAGAGAAGCCGTTTTTTGGAAGCACTCCAAAAAAATGCGAATAAAAAACTCCTTTTGGAAAATTTTTTCTGTGCTCTTTCATCGCGCTAAAAGTGGCCTTTCTCCATACAGTCTCTCAATATCTGCCGCAGGAACTTCTCCCGATTGGTGGTATTTTTCAATAAAATCGTGGAGGGTTTCGTGCATTTCACAGTATTCGTCTTTGTAAATAGAGGGAATATACACAAAGCATTCTGTAAAAATAGGATAATATTGGTGTTTTAATTCATTGGTCCATTTTTCTTTGCTTTCCACCGAAAGAGCCGAAATAGAGGAAAGATTATGAATGAGATCTGCAAGTTTGATAAATACCACATCCGGATCCATACTCGCGGCTTCTTGGAATCGGATGAGATAATCTTTTTGTTGTTCATCTTTTGTTCCTGCACGAGGGTCTTTGGAGAGGGCTTGGACCAAAAAATACACATTTTTCCCAAACTCTTTCATAATAATATTTTCTATTTCTTCCGGGTTTGCACCATCTTCCAGGGTGTCATGCAGGAGGGCGGCACAAATGGAATCTTCTTCTAGTCCGGCATCGCAAACGCTAATAGCAACGGCAATAGGATGGTGGATGTAGGGGATTCCTGATTTTCGTTTTTGTCCTTTATGGATTTTTTCTGCAAGAAAATATGCTTTTTTTACACGATGAACATCAATTTCTCGTCTTTTTTGGAGCCGTTTCTCGAGGACTTCAAAGGGCATAGGAAAGGGAGTGATACTTCTTATTCTCCGTGCTTTATGGGTGAAGTCAAACTTTTCGTAAAAAAAAACTTGAAAGGGATATATTTTTTCTGGTAGTATGCGGGATGTGCTTATTGCGGGCATAGCTCAGTTGGTAGAGTCCCGGCCTTCCAAGCCGGTCGCACGGGTTCGAGTCCCGTTGCCCGCTCCAAAAAGCAGAAAAAAAACTCCGATTCGTCGGAGTTTTTTTATTTTTGAGGTTCTTTGAGAGATATATTATACACCTAAGATGCTATATTCTGTGTCTGAATCCGCTTGCAAACCTTCAACCTCCCTAACCCTGATTATTTTTCCATTCTATAAATATTCCCTTATCTTTTAATTCGGATATGGCTTGTTGGTTGCGATTTTTTTGAAGTTCCTGTATAAGCAATGGGTAACGAGTGACCAGATGGCACTCCTCCCCTTGAGTGTGAATCTCAAATTGAGAAAATATAGCATATTCTCGGTTGGGATGATGTATGAAATATTCACTCCCAGATTTAATAAAAACTGTTTCATAAAAACTTTTGAGAGCATTTAAAAATATTGCTTGTTCTTTGCTTTCCTTATTTTGATTTGTAGGGCTATCGTCTCGTTTTCTATGAGTATAGTTTTTTCCTATGTCCTTCATTGTGAGCATCTTGGCTGTTCCTTCTTCTCCGATTTCATGAGAATCGTCACTTCTGGAGAGTCGGAAAGGGTTCCGTGATAATATTTTCTCGCTCTGATCTCCGAGTAATATTGCGATACTCTTTTCATCTAATATCTTCATTCTATATAAGTATGTTAGCATCGTGGGTATGTTGTCTTTTAATGTATGGGGTCCCCAAGTTTCCCCTGGTTGTAATTCGTGAAGTTCATCGACAAGATTCTGAATGTCATTTTCTAACCCTAATTCTAATTTTGATACTTGTATTTTAATTTTTAGGGCAACATACTGTCGAGTTTGTTCAAATATTTTCTGTTCCTGTGAATACTCGTCCTTTTCTAATAATGCTTCGAGTTTGTTGCAAATGTCTCTGGTAAGGGCAGATAAAAGCACAGTTCCCGTCTCTGCATTTATTTCCCCAATATTGCTCGTTTGCCACCACTGAAAAAACTGTTGTTTCAGATCCTCAAGGCTTTTTTCCTGGGAGAGTTCTATTTTGAGTTTTTGAATTACTTCTTCTGCATTCTTCCATACTGTTTCTTTCGTAAGCGTGAACATTTTTTTAGAAGGGTAAAAATATGGGGTAAATTATAATATCTCATTTTTGAATGTCAAATTTCAGATTCCTCTTATTTGCTTTTTTACTGCCTTTCCTCAACAATAGAAGGGTCATTCTTGATTATATTTTCTATGGCTCGCAAGGTTTCTCCTAAAAAATCAAAACCGTTTTTAGTTATTCCTCTTTCCCTGGCTCGGGAAATATGGGCAGTTGTTCTTGCCTTTTTTGGGTTGCTTCTCATCCTTGCTTTTGTAAATCATTTGGGCGTGGTGGGGGAATCTCTTAATACGGCTCTTCGCCATTTGTTTGGAATAGGGGTATGGATTTTGCCAGTGTTGTGCATTGGGTTTTCATTTTCTATTTTTACTTCCAAAGAATACCGCATTACGCCGGCAATTTTATTGGGGGCATTTTTTATGATTGTGGGACTTTTGGGAATTATTCATACCATTCGTATTCCGTTTGAAAAAATGGCAATTCCTCACTCCGAAGCAGGCGGTACTATTGGAGTGGCATCCAGTGCTATTTTTCGGCTTTGGATGGGGGATATAGGAACGGTTATTTTACTCTTGGGGGTGTTTTTTGTAGGGGTTCTCCTCACTTTCCAAACTTCTTTGTTGGCAGTGTTTCAATCTGTTTTTGGGATACTTTCGATTTTCTTTTTCCCCAAAAAGTCAGTTTCAGCACTCCTCACGCCGAAAACAAAAAAATCCCTCAAATCCGCTCCTCCTGAGGAAAATGAAGATGCTCCGGAAACACTTTTTGAACAGCGGTTTGAGATTAAAAGAGCGGAGACAAAACGAGAGCCAAAAAATTCGGCACAAAAAACACTGCTTTCTCCCGAAGAGCAAGATTTTTCTGACTGGGAAAAACCGTCGTTGGATCTTTTAAAATCAGGAAATTCTGAAATCCATATTCCCGATGCAGAGCTTATGGAAATGGGGAAAAAGATTGTGGAGAAACTGGCAAATTTTGGCATCTCTGTTCGGATGAAAAGTGCGTTTGTAGGTCCTACCGTTACGCAGTTTGCGTTAGAGCCCAACGAAGATGTAAAACTCTCCCGCATTACGGGCTTAAAAAACGAGCTTGCGTTAGCACTTTCTGCCGAAATGGTTCGTATTGAAGCGCCCATTCCGGGAAAAAATCTGGTGGGTATTGAAACGCCCAACCCCAAGAGGGCAACTGTCTTTATGCGAGAAATTTTAGAAAGTACTGCCTTTGAAAAAGCGGAAGGGGATTTGCGTTTAGCATTTGGGAAAGATGTTTCGGGTAACCCAATTGTAGAGAGTTTGGCGGAAATGCCTCATCTCCTTATTGCCGGAGCAACCGGGTCTGGGAAGTCTGTGGGGATGAATGCGTTTCTTATTTCCCTCCTTTTTGAGTACTCGCCAGAGGATCTTCGGTTTATTCTTATTGACCCGAAACGAGTTGAGTTAATGCCCTACAACGGGATCCCTCATCTCCTAACTCCTGTTATTACCGAGGCGAATAAAGCACTTTCGGCTCTCAAATGGTGTGTATCCGAGATGATGCGACGATTGGGAGAATTTTCAAAAATTGGGGCGCGCAATATTGCGGAATATAACGAAAAAGTGGATGAGAGAATGAAGAAAAAGAATTCAGAGAAAGAAGAAGAAAAAGAAGTGTTAAAAAAACTGCCCAAAATCGTCATTGTGATTGATGAGTTGGCGGATTTGATGATGCGGGAATACAAAAAAGACACGGAAGCGATGATTTGTCGCATTGCGCAAATGGCGAGAGCCGTGGGAATGCACCTCATTATTGCCACACAAAGACCGTCGGTAGATGTTATTACTGGCCTTATTAAAGCCAATATCCCTACTAGAATTTCATTTGCGGTTACCAGTTCTATTGATTCGCGCACGGTGCTAGACAGTGTAGGAGCGGAAGATTTGCTGGGAAAAGGGGATATGCTGTTTACCAATCCAAAACTGTCTCGTCCAAAGCGTATTCAAGGAATTTATATTTCAGGAGAAGAAATTGAACGGGTTGCAAACCGTATAAAAATTACCATGGGAGATAAATTTTTCTTTGAAGATTCTCTTTTTCAAGAAGGCGAAGAAGATTCGTTTGGAGGCGGTTTTAGTGGCGGATCTGGCGGCAGCGGCGATAGTGATGATTTAATGGAGGAAGCGCTGGAAATGGTGCGGTCTACCGGAAAAGCGTCGGCGTCTCTTCTGCAACGGCGATTGAGCGTTGGGTATGCCCGGGCGGCACGCCTTTTAGATATTATGGAAGAAAAAGGGTATATTGGTCCGGCACGGGGCGCAAAGCCGCGGGAAATTTATTTGTAGTTTTTATAAAATGTTTGCGCAATGGCTTTCCCTCATGGTACTTTGAGAAAGATTTTATTGCTACACGCGTGCTCCAAAAAATTAGAACTGCACAGGTTGCCAAACACTTGGGAGTGTCTTCCCGACAGCTTCGAGAGCTCGTCTCTGAGGTGAATTTTGGTATAAAACCTACCGATCGGGAAATTCCCTTTGCCATTGCTTCGGGAATTATTCGGTTCGCCGCAAAAAAACTCGGTATCGAGTATGTTCCGTTGGAAATATCGGCGATTACCGATGAAGATCTGCCAGAGGAAGAAATTTCTGTATCTCCAGTACCTCAAAAAATAGCAGAGGATGAAGCCCCCAAAAGGGCCTCATTTTCTACGCTTGAACAACTTCGTCATATTGGTGCACAGGGAAAAGAGGATATGGAGCGGCATCAGCAAAAGAAAAAAGACGAAGAAGAAGAAAAAAAGAAAGCGGAAGCCCAAAAAGAACATGGGCCAAAAGTTTTAAGAAAAATTGAAATTTCTCCAGCCGCTACGGCAGATGCGCAAAAAAAACGGGTAGAAAAAGAAGCAGAACGCAAACGAAAAAAAGAACAAGAAGAGGAAACACTTCTAGAACGCAAACTCCAACGCAAAAAACGGCAGGACGAAATTTTTAAGAAAAAAGAAGGCGTGGTTGAAATTCCTTCCGAGCTCACGGTGAAGGAATTTTCTGAAAAAATTGGAGTTCCTGTTCCGCAGGTTATTTCAACCCTCCTTAAAAATGGAATGCCGGCCAATATTAACCAGCTCATCGATTTTGATACCTGTGCCATTATCGCAGAAGATCTGGAAGTAAACCTGAAAAGGGAAGAATCTTCTCTCTCTTCTGAAGATATTGCCCGGGGGGATATTTCAAAACTTCTGGTTGATGATCCTGAACACCTCAAGACTCGTCCTCCCGTTATTGTTGTTATGGGGCATGTCGATCATGGAAAAACCAGTATTTTAGATTCTATCCGAAAAACAAAAGTGGTGAGTGGAGAATCGGGGGGAATTACCCAGCATATTGGAGCATACCAAGTGACGAAAAAGGGGAAAGCGATTACTTTCCTCGATACGCCAGGACATGAAGCCTTTACTTCTATGCGGGCCCGTGGTGCAAAAACCGCCGATATTGCGATTTTAGTCGTTGCTGCGGATGATGGTATAAAGCCACAAACCGTAGAAGCCATTAATCATGCCAAAATTGCAAATCTTCCCATTATTGTCGCGGCGAATAAGATTGATAAAGAACACGCTAACCTGGACAAATTAAGAGGAGAGCTCAGTGAACACGGATTGAGAACTGAGGATTGGGGAGGAGATGTTCCTTTTATTCCGGTATCTGCCCTGAGTGGACAAGGAATTGACGATCTTTTGGAAATTGTGCTTCTTCAGGCGGAAATTTTAGAACTCAAAGCAAATCCTAATCGTCTTGCGGTTGGAACTGTTATTGAATCTCATCTTGACCCATCATTGGGACCGGTAGCCACCATTCTGGTGAATACAGGAACCATGAATATTCGCGATATTTTTGTTCTGGGATCCACCTTCGGACGCGTAAAAACCATTGTGAACGATGAGGGGAAAAATCTTAAAAAAGTGCTTCCCTCTGGGGCTGCCAGAATTTCTGGAATTGATGAAATTCCTTATCCGGGGGATATTTTTCAAGTGGTTCCGAGTGAAAAAATCCTAAAACAGAAACGAGAGGAGCTGGAAGCCCTTTCTCTCCTCGATAAAAAACCGGGGATGGGAATGGCGGATCTCGTGAAAAATATTAAAAGTGGAACCATGAAACACCTGAACCTCGTGGTAAAAACGGATACCATTGGGTCTCTCGAAGCCATTGAACAGGCCATTGCAAATCTTGGAAATGACGAAGTGCGTGCTCGGGTAATCCATTCGGCAGTAGGGGGTATTTCTGAGAATGATGTGATGATGGCGGCTGCATCCCATGGAATGGTCATTAGTTTTCATGTGAAAACTCCGCCTACGGTACGCCAAATTGCTGAAAGAGAGGGAGTAGAAATTCGTCATCATGAAATTATTTATAATCTTACCGAAGAAATTTTTGGTATTCTGGAGGGTATGCTGGAACCAGAAGTAGTAGAAACCGTTACGGGGATTTTGGATGTAAAGGGCGTGTTTTACTCCAAAGGAAAAATGCGCATTGTTGGAGGAAAGGTACGAAATGGGTATTTTATTGCCCCACAAAGGGTTCGTATTCTTAATGGGGAAGAACTCGTCCAAGAGGTGAGGCTCTCGTCTATTCAGCATTTTGAAGAAAAGGTAAAAGAAATTAAAGCTCCACAAGAATGTGGTCTGCAATTAGAAGGGATTACCGGAGAAATAAAAGAAGGATACCGTATTGAAGGATTTACCCAAGAAACCATTCTCAGAAAACTGGCTGAAAATACACGGCAAAAATAAGGAGGGAAGTCCATTTTTTTGCTATTCCTGAGTGTACGAAAGAGCAAAGATGAAGGGGCTTGCATTTGAGAGAGAGTTTTGGTATTATGACACGATAATTTTTTTGCTGAAAATGAAAGAATGTTCTGTCGTAATTCCTGCTGATTTTCGTTTTAATGCTTCTCTGAGAAACATTTCTGAGTGTGCATTTGCATACGCAGGATTTGGGAATCGTGCCATTCAACGATTGGTACTGGTATTTGATGAGCTTTTTATGAATGCCATTAAATATGGATCGGATGGACCAGAAGATTCCATTCATATCTTTTTTGAGTGGGAAGAAGGAGAATATATTCGTGTTCGGATAGAAGATGAAGGAAAACAACTGTCCAGAACTGCAGCAGAAGAGCTGAAGAAAAAGATGAATAAAGAATTTTTAAATCATAATCCCTCAAAATCCAGTGGCCGGGGACTCGCACAAATCGTGCTCAACCTCACGGATGATTTGCAAATTATACAGAGTAGTTTTGGAGGGATATCCGTGACCTTTATGAAAAAGGTTTCCTTGTCCGAAAACGAAGATTAGAAACAAAAAAACAGACACTGCCCCTCATATTTTCTCCGATATAACCCCGTCCCAAACCTCATATTTTTTCTATGAAATTTTTACGATCCACTGTTACTCGGAAGTTTGTATCCTTTATTCTCCTCCTCGCTGTGGGGGTATTGGCGGGATATTTTGGATTAGAATATTACGGATTTGCAGAACTGCCGCTCATGTACCTCTACGCCGGTCTCTTATTTCTCCTCCTCATTATTTCTGTATTTTTTCTTCTTGCTTTTGGACTCCCCTTGGAACGGGTAGCGCGCGAGGTAAAGCTCCTCCTGACGGGACAAAAATATTCTCGAGTTTCTCCTTCTACTATTGATGAGATTGGAGTTTTTACCTATTTCTTTAACGAAATCACCCATAATCTTGAGAAAATCTCAAAAGATATTCTGAAAAATGAACGCCTTACTTCAGAACTGGGAATCGCCAGTAAAATTCAACGAGATGTCCTTCCTAAAAGTGCTCCTCCGGTAGAAGGGCTGGATATTATTGCCAAGACTACCGCCGCAGCTGAAGTGGGAGGGGATTCTTTTGATTTCATTAAACAGGGGACCAATACCTTTATTTATATTGGAGATGTTACGGGACACGGAGTTCCTGCAGGCCTGGTGATGATGATGGTAAATACCCTTATTCATGTCTTTTCTAAGCATAATTACACGCCCCAACAGATGTTGGTGGAAACCAATAAGATTCTTTTGGAGAAGATTTCTGGACAACGCTTCATGACCCTCCTGATGTTGAGGTGGGATGAAGAACAGAAAAAAATGTTTTGGACCGGAGCCGGACACGAGCATCTTTTAGTATATCGTAATGAAACACGAGAAGTAGAATTATTACGAGGGGGCGGCATTGCACTGCGCATGGCCCCCAATATTGAACACATTTTAAAGGAACAGGAAATACGAGAACTCCATACCAACGATGTAGTGCTCCTGTATACCGATGGAATTACTGAAGCTAAAAACCCAGAAGGAGAAATGTTTACAGTGGGAAGGCTGGTAGAAGCTCTCCGGGAAACTGGTCATAAGCCTAGTGCGGAAAGTATTTTTGATGCCATCTCAGAAAAATTTGCGAACTTTATTCTTGATACACCTCAAGAAGACGATATTACTATGATTATTGCGAAACGAGTAGAAGAGGGACATACCAAAAGGACTCCTGTAAAACTCGTGATCAGTTCCGTAAAAAAGACCAACCAACAAAAGAAATGGAGTTGGGATGAAGGGGAAGGAGAAGATATTCGTGGAGGACTCTAGAGCACATTTAAAAACACTACAGCATTAACAAAAAAGCCCAAAAGGGCTTTTTTGTTAAGTAAGAGTAATAATTTTCTACGCTTCTGGAGCAGAAGTCTCTTCTTTTTCGAATTTCTTTCCAAATCTATCTCCCAAGTAAACCCATACTTTTACCCCAATGGTTCCGTAGGTTGTTTCTGCTCTCTCTTCACAGTATTGAATATCTGCTCTAAAGGTATGCAAAGGAACAGTTCCATCTGCAAAGAATTCACTTCGAGCAATTTCCGCACCAGCCAATCGACCAGAAAGAAGCACTTTTATTCCTTTTACTCCTCCTTCCATTGCTTTTTGAAGTGCCTGTTTTGCAGCCCTTCGGAAAGGGATTCGCTTTTCTAATTGTCGTGCCACATTATCTGCCACGAGTACGGCATCAATATCTGGCTTTTTTACTTCTACGACTTCTACCTCAAATAGTTTTTTAAATTGCTTCTCAAGCTTTAATACGAGGTCATCTACTCCAGAACCTTGTCGTCCAATAATAACTCCAGGGCGACTGGTAGCAATAGCAATTTTTACCTTTTTTGGACTTCTCTCTATTTCTAAAGAGGAAATACCTGCTTCTGCATATTTTTTCTTAAAAAAGCGTCGGATGAGCACATCTTCCAAAATTCCTGCAGAATATGCCTTTCCTTCAGCAAACCATTTCCCAGTCCACTCTCTTCGTATTCCGACACGAAGACCGATTGGATTAACTTTTTGACCCATAGGATATACGAAAAAAGAAAAATTAACGCGCAGAAAGTTCAATACGGAAGTGCGAACTCCGTTTTAAGAGAGGAGCAGCTCGTCCTCGAGAGATAGGAATATGTCGTTTGAGAGTTGGTCCTTTCGTTACTAAAATACGATCGATAACCAAACTTTCTTCTCGTTGTGCAAAATTATTTTTTGCGTTTGCCATTGCAGATTCAATCCCTTTTTTCAGCATTCGTGCTGCTTTTTTTGGAAGACGAGAGAGAAGTGAAACGGCATCACTCGCAGATTTCCCTTTTACCATTGCGGCAACGAGATTCGCTTTTCGAGGAGATATCCGGAGAGATTTAACAATGGCTAACATACAAAAGAGATAAGAATATTATTTTTTCTTTCCACCGTGGGCTTTGAACTTTCGAGTAGGAGAAAATTCTCCTAACTTATGACCCACCATATTTTCATTCACATACACGGGAAGATGTTGTTTTCCATTATGAACCAAGAATGTAATTCCTACAAAATCAGGGTGAATGTCAGATCGTCGAGCCCATGTTTTAATTGGCTTTTTTGCGTCATCCGCAACAACCTTCAGCACCTTTTTCAGGAGCTTTGGATCAACGAATGGACCTTTTTTTAAACTTCGTGCCATAACAGAAACAAAAAATTATTTTTTTCGACCGGAAATAATATACTGAGAAGATGCCTTTTTTCGACGACGCGTCTTGTGTCCCAATGCAGGAGCTCCCCAAGGAGTCTTTGGCGCCTTCATTCCAATAGGAGAATGTCCTTCTCCTCCTCCATGGGGGTGGTCCACAGCATTCATGGATTTTCCCAAGACTTGTGGTCTTCTCCCCATCATTCGTACTCTTCCTGCTTTTCCCAGTTTTACATTTGCGTGATCAGAATTAGAAACAACCCCAATCGTTGCATAGCAATCTTTAGAAATAAGCCGTACTTCACCAGATGCGAGTTGAATGTGTGCCATCTCTGCATCCAAAGAAGTAACTTTTCCATATGATCCTGCACTTCGAATGAGTTGCCCTCCTTTTCCAGGAGTGAGTTCCAAATCGTGAATACTATACCCTACTGGAATATTTCGAATGGTCATACGATTTCCTGGCTTTGCTTTTCCCTGTTCAGACATCATTACGATGTCCCCCTCATGAATTCCTTCTGGTGCTAAAATATATCGTTTCACCCCATCTGCATAATGTAGAAGGCAGATAAAAGAAGTCCTATTGGGATCGTATTCAATACTCGCTACTGTTGCAGGAATATTCATCCGATCAAATCGCTTGAAATCCATAAGACGGTAGTGTCTTTTTACTCCCCCTCCACGATGTCGAATGGTAATGTGACCATGCGCATTTCGCCCTGAAGTAGACACCTTTTTTACCAAGAGGGTTTTCTCTGGCTTCGTTTTCGTAAGCACAGAGTAATCCACGACGCTCATATTTCGTCGTCCTGGTGTCGTTGGTTTGTAAATTTTAACAGCCATGCGAAAGATTAAGATTACTTATTTTTTTTATCCTGAATGTGTTTCGTAGAGAGCACCTCCACAACTTCCAGCGGAGCATCTCCTTTTAAACGAACATATGCCTTTTTTCGCTCTTTCCGTTTGGTCATTTCTTTCCCCTTTCCTAAAAGTCTTGTTTTTTTGGGAAGACCGCAAATACGAACAGAATCCACTTCTCGATTATACAATTCTAGTATTGCTCTCTTTACATCCAATTTTCCTGCATCAGGATTGAGCAAAAACACATAAGTACGAGCAACACTCTGTTCAGACTTTACTGCTTTTTCAGTAATAATGGGCCGAATAATAATATGCGAAATATTCATGATAATTATGAGAGAAAAATTTCTTCCGTTTTCTGGAGACCACTCTCTAAGAAAAGGAGAGTGCTATACATCATAATGTCTGCAATATTGAGGTACCCAGAAAGTACCACTTTTACACCAGGGATATTTGATACACTCTTTTCGATAATAGAATCTTTCTGAGGAATAACGAGGAGTACTTTTTGATTGGGTGCAATTTTTTCTAAAATCCCTACAAAAGCCTTTGTCTTTGGTAATTTTTCATCAAAAGACTGGAGTACAGAAATCTTTCCATCACTTGCTTTTAGAGAAAGCGATCCAAAGAGCGCTTTTCTGCGCATTTTTTTTGGCATTTCTTTTTCGTAATTTTCTCGTCCCGTAGGACCAAATACCACTCCTCCTCCTCGATAATGAGGAGCACTAATAGAACCTTGTCGTGCTCGCCCAGTACCCTTCTGCTTATATGGCTTTCGCCCTCCTCCTTTTACTTCAGCACGAGTGAGGACTTTCGCAGTTACTATTCGAGCATTAGAATGCTGTCGAATAAGGGCTTCGTGCAATAACCCCATAGAAACAGAAACTTCAAAAATTGCTTCTGGGAGTACTATTTCACCGTTTTTTTCTCCGGTAGATGTATAAAGAGGTGCGTTCATGATGCGGATTTTTTAAGATACACCAAGGAGTTTACCGCCCCTGGAACCGGTCCTTTTACTGCAATAAGATTTCTGAGTACATCCACCACTATTACCTCTCGATTATGAAGGGTGATCTGATCCCCACCCATTCGCCCTGGCATTTTTATTCCAGGCTGAGATCGGGCGGTAATAGAAATAGATCCTGTTGATCCATGTCGTCCGTATTTTGTTCCATGTGTTCGTCGAATCACTCGAGCATTGTGTCGTCGTACTCGCCCCTGAAACCCTTTCCCCTTAGAAATTCCCACAATTGTTACCTGTTCCTCAGCTTCAAAAAGTGCAACCGTTACTTCGGCACCCTTTTCTACTCCTGTAACATTTCCTAAGAATTCTTTTATTACTCGGTATTTTTTATTTTTCGTAGCCTTGTTTCCGAGATCTTCAGCTGCGAGTACAACAGATTCATACCCATCGCGATCAAGCGTTTTGAGGTCATGAACCGTATTAGGTTCGCACCGAAGGTAAGTAACAGGTACTACCTCCCCCTTTTTTCCAAAGGTTTGTGCCATGCCGAGTTTTCGTCCAATAATTCCATTCACAGGCTTCAACAAAAAGTAATCCTCTTCTCGAAGGGCACGAGTGGGAGATAGTTTTTTATTAAAAACCAGTCCACCGGTGATTCAAAAGAAAAGAGAGCTCGTGGATTCTACTGACCTCCTCAAAAACCGTCAAGAGTTTTTCGCGTTTTCCAAAAAGAAACCCTTAATATAGTTAGAGCATAGCGAGAAAATGGGATTTGAATTTTTTGTTTTTTTGGGCATACTTTTTATGGTGGCATTATTACATTGTTTTTTTATCTCTTCTTATGGCCTCTTTTACCTTTTCTCCTAATCCTCCCTCCGCAAAAATACCTCTGGTATTTCCATTTTTTTCAGAGGAAACAAAAAAAAGTCTCAGAAAAGCATTTTTTCCTCTTTCCCGAGCGCAAAAAAGAGCGGTAAGGAGTGTGTTTCAAGAGAAAAGTATTCCGCACGCCGGAGTAATTCCTGTATTTTCTGGGGATGCTCCTGTTCTGGTTCTCTTGCTTGGAAAACGAAAAGGCTACGATATGAGGAGTGCAAGAGAAGAAGGGGAGAAAGTGGCTGCGTTGGCAAAACAATACCGATTTGAACAAATTGCTGTCGCTTCTGGTGGACTTGCGTACTCTGAACCTCTTTTTGACGCGTTTACCGAGGGGGTTTTTTTGGGAACTTATGAATTTACGCAGTATAAAGGAAAAAAATATACGGATGAGAAAAAAGAATCCGGAGAAAAGGATCTGAAAAAAATTACTATTATTCGCTCTCGCAATGCCAAAAAACAGCACGAATTTACTGCGATTACAGATGCTATTTCCTTCACTAAAGATCTTATTAATACTCCTCCTTCTATTGCCACCCCATCATTTATAGAGAAACAAGCCATCCTGAAATTGGCATCCGTAGAAGGAATAAAAATACAGGTGATATCTGAGGTGGAATTAAAAACTTTGGGTGCCGGCGGAGTACTCGCGGTAGGTCAGGCCAGTAATGACGATGAAAAATCACGCTTTTTGGTCCTGGAATTTCTTAATGGAAAAAAACGAGAAAAACCATTGGCACTGGTAGGGAAAGGAATTACTTATGACACCGGAGGCCTATCGTTAAAACCCGGGAACTCCATGGTGAGCATGAAGCACGATATGGCCGGTGCAGCTACCATTTTGGGAGCATTGTACAGCCTCGCAACCATGAATATCAAAAAAAATATTGTTGCCGTTCTTCCTCTGGCAGAAAATCTCCTCAGTCGAGATTCCTACAAGCCAGATGATGTCCTGACCATGATGAATGGAAAAACAGTGGAAATTACCAATACAGATGCCGAAGGGCGTTTGGTTTTGGCAGATGCCCTGACCTATGCAGAGCAAACCTATGAACCCCGTGCTATGGTAGACCTCGCAACCCTTACGGGACATTGTACTTATGCGGTAGGAGATGATTTTACAGTAGGTCTCTCTACGAATGCGAAACTCTTTCTCGCTCTTAAAAAAGCAGGAGACGGTATGGGGGAACCCATTTGGGAGCTCCCACTTCATGCGCGATATGAAAAAATGCTCAAATCATCTCTTGCCGATTTAGTAAATTCGGCAAAGGGATTTAAACCAGGGACTATTGAAGGAGGGCTTTTCTTGAAAAATTTCGTTACCGAAAAAACGCCCTGGTGTCATCTGGATATTGCATCTGTTTCTTTTGATGACAGTATCCAAATGGCAACGGGGCGTAATGTTCGTATGCTCGTAGAGTTTTGTAAAACCTTTTAAGGTCTCCCAATCATTATGGATTCATTTCCATGGACTACTTCTTCGTGTCCTGATGCAGCTGGAGGGGGAGGCATCGTGTTTTCTTTTTTTTGAAAGAACATTTCAAAAATGTGCTTGGGGGTATTGGTGTCTTCATTGGGAGTAATAGGGGCAGGAGCAGGGCTTGGAATATTTTTTGATTCCGTTGCTCGTAATCTCTCCGCTTCTATTTCCTGAATAATGGCTTGCTGATCTTGTTCTGTCTTTGTGTTGAAATATTCTTCTGTTCCTGCAAAGGGGGTTTCTGGGGCAGAGGCCTCCTCTCTTTTGACTTCTCCTTCTTTCATCCGTGCCATAAATGCTTCAAAATCCTGAGATTCTTGAGCTGTTTTTGCGGCTGAGGTTTCCACAGTCTGTATTTCTTCTGCGGAGATGGGTGTTTCTTCCGGTTGCTGTTCCAAAAGGTTGCTAAAGGAAAATGGTGATGTGGGTGATTCTTGTTGGAGGAGAGATGAAATTTCCGATCCTGCTGACTCTGCGGAAGATGCCTCATAAACCGGATCAGGATTTTGGAAAGAAAAACTTGGCAAAGCGTCAGAAGTAGGAGTATCTGGTGTCATTGACTCTGCTGAAAATTCTTGAGGAAGATATTCGGGAATATTCGTTTCTGGAGAAGGTTCGGATAAAAAGGAAGGAATTTCTGGTGTCTCTGCAAACTGGGGAATATCTGTCACAAAAGAAGGTTCTGGCGCAAAGTTTTCTGAGGGGGATAAAAATTCTGGCATCTCTGCGTCCAAATTTTCTGGAGAAGAAAATGATTCCAGCGGCGTGGTAGAGTATTCGGGAGTCTGTTCTTCTGGCATCTGCTCCATCTCAAAGACGGGAGATTCGGAAATATTTTCGTTTCCGAAAGACACTTGTGTATTGTCCATTTCTGTTCCAAAAGGAACTTCTGGAGCCTGAGAAAAAGGAACAACCGTGGTGTCGATCTGTTCTTCTGGTACGAAATGTTCTTGGTCGTGTTCGTTTCGATAATCTTGGGGTGGTTCAAACCCTTCCAGTGGAGGGATATTTTGAGGAGGCACGGCATATACCGGTACGGGAGGTTCGGGAAAAGGATTTTGAGTAGGTATTTCCAATACTTCGGGGCTTTCGGAGAGCAGAGAAACCTCTGGCTGATGGGAAAGAAGGGGAGCTTCTTCTAAAGAATTTAAAAGCACTCCCTGAGGTGGGGCAATATTAAGGCGTTGTGCCTGAAAGTTTTTCGTGGCGGTGATAATATCTCCCAAAATTTCTTCAAAACTTTTTCCTCCTCTGTTATAAATTTTAAATCCTGCTGCCTGACGGTGCCCTCCGCCACCAAATTGCGCTGCGAGATCAATAGCATTGATAAAGTTTGAGCTCGTACGAATGCTCGTTGCAATCGCACCATCTTCGCGTTCTCGTACCAACAGCACCATTTCGCTTCCGGGAGTAGTCGCGAGGAGTTCATCAATAAGCCCTTCACTTTCATCCGATTTGCTTTCCGTTTCTAAGAGATCATTGGCATTCACCGAACTCCAGACTAACCGATAAATAGGATCGCTTTGAATTTTGGAGAGAATGCGTCCCCAGAGGCGAAGGGTGGAGAGTTCTTTGGTCTTAAAGAGGTATTTAATAATTTCCTGTTGCCGTGCTCCCTTTTCAATGAGATTGGCAGCAATATCCAGGGCTTTGGGAGTGGTATTGGCGTGTTGAAAACTTCCGGTGTCGGTAATCATTCCCGCCAAAATGAGAGTTGCAATATCGTCGTCTATCATTTCTTTGCTCTGTTCTGAAATATAAGGGAAGAGGTCGTAAAGGGTTTCTGTGGTGGAGCAGTTGGTAATGACGACAAGGTTGAGAGATCCGAAATTGGTATTGGAAACATGGTGATCGATATTGAGGAATGGTGTTCGCCGGAATAAGGCAGAATTATCTTCGTAGAGTTTCCCAAGTTGCGGAAGATCGGCAGTATCGAGAGAGATAATGAGATCTGGTCCTTCGGATGAGGTGCTAAAAGAAAAATCTCCTTCTGAAAATCGTCCATTTTCGGCGGAGAGGACAATATTTACTTTCCCCTCTTCCAGAGTCCATTTGAGGTCTTTAAAAGGCGTTTTCGTCGCATCAATGGTCACAATCAAATCTTCGTTTCCGCCTTCTACATGGTGTTTAAAAATATCGGTAGAGGGAAGAAATTGGTATGCTTCTGGAACAGGATCCGAACAGACGGCAGTAACGCGTTTCCCCATTTTTTGGAGGAAGAGGAACAGCGCAATAGCCGAGGACATCGCGTCACAATCCATGCGCACATGGGGGACGAGAAGAATATTTTTGGCGGAAGAAATCATTTCTGCTGCCTTTTGGAATGTCTGTTGGTCCATGAAGAAAAATAAAATTCCAAGCATTTTACAATTTATTGACAATAATGTCAAAGTATTTTTTAATATTTTATTTTATATACTAAAAAGGGCTTTAAAAAAGCCTATATTATAGATTTTATAAATGTGAGAGGTGAGGAATTGTCCCGTAATCCCCCCTTGTAAGGGGGGTTGTGGGGTAAAGATTTTAAGAAAATTAGATGCCAAAAAAGTGGCGCAGTCAATGATTTGCGCAAAACAGAGCCGTTTTTGTTTTTGGGAAGCAGAAATAAAAGGAGCCCCTCAGAGAGGTTCTCCAGAACAAGGTCCTTCTAAAAGTCTTTTTAACGCTATCTTATAAACCTTCTCTTGTTTTCTTTCCCCAATGGCAATAATTTCAAGACTTTTTACCTCCTCAATATGTACCGTATTCCCTTCTAACCGATATACAATTCGCATTTTTTTATGATGAAAATATATTTTTCTGCAGGTTCTCAGCTCCCCATGGAGGGGTTTTCCTCGAAAAGGATTTTCTGAGAGGGCATCTATTTCTTTTGTTGCCTCCGCGGAGAGGTGCGTTTTTAACGAAAGAAGCTCCTGCTCTGCCTTTGGATGAAAAAAAATTTTATACATCTCTTTTTTGCAGTTTTATTTTTACTTCTTCATAAGGGATATACGCGGAAAGCGGAGTCTGCAGGCGATCTTGAATTTCTTGTTCGTCCAGATAATCCTCCATCATTTCTTCCATAATTTTTAAGTTTTCATACTGACGAATAGGGAGTAAAACGGCTTGAAATTCATTGTTGTTTAATACTACTACCCTTTTTCGAACACCACTTTTCATTTCTCGCATGAGAGTCCCAAAATTCCTCACTATTTTTGTGGAAGGCATTAGCTCATCTTGAGCATACAGCACAGAAGAAGACGAATAAGACATGAAATATTGTGTAAAATCTTCTGTATTATATTGTTTTTATATCAAAAATCAACTGTTTTGTGCTGACGCAACCAATGAGTTGCGTCCCAAAACAGGGCAGTTTTTGTTTTTGGAAATCAGAAACAAAAGGATCCCCTCAGAGAGGCTCCAGCACAAGAAATGGAATATTTAATATTCAGAAGAATCCGGAGTCGGACAGTATTGATACCGGAATGAGAGACGGTTTTGAAGAATTCCAATATCTCATACTGGGAATTTTTCTTCGGCAGAACCTGCCAATGCCAATCCCACGAATACTCCACAAGCAGTTTTCTTCAAATTCATACAACAGGAAAAAAGAATCATTCCTTCCTTCTGTTTTGGTGTGGTATATTTTTCCGTGAGGAGAAATCAAAAAGAAAGAAGATGGCATTTTTTTTCTTTTTTTCCTTCTTGTCAATGATATTTCTGATCGGGCGTAAAATATTCTTGCTCCTCGAAAATATTATAGATAGGACCGTTTATAAAGTCTCTCCGATCGGAATGCTCAAACGA
>Ga0194063_10000805_pt1 | contig 21928 bp, 21 predicted proteins | sample SepL3720m_MetaG_FD_155459 | JGI IMG/M metagenome (GOLD analysis project Ga0194063, IMG submission 155459) | Anoxic zone freshwater microbial communities from boreal shield lake in IISD Experimental Lakes Area, Ontario, Canada - Sep2016-L373-20m | ecosystem: Environmental > Aquatic > Freshwater...
ATACATCGAGAAACAAGGAAAGAAACCGCAGGATATCCAATTGAAGATGTTCGACCTTGAATAACAGGGCATGCCCTGTGTTCAAGCCCGGAGCCGCAGCGCAGGGCGGGACACAGGGTTATTCACTAATGGTAATTATTTGGTAGGTAGTTCTAACTGGAATAACGGCGCCACGGTAGATGTGGGAGCCATAACTTGGTGCAGTGGAACAACCGGATGCACTGGCGTTGTTTCCACTTCCAACTCTTTGTATGGCTCCAGTGCGAGTGATTATGTGGGACTAACCTCCTACAGAGGTGGAGCAAATGGCATCACAATTTTATCAAATAATAATTATGTAGTAAGTAGCCGTTATTGGAATAACGGCGCCACGGTAGATGTGGGAGCCGCCACCTGGGGCAACGGAACCACCGGCACCACCGGTCCTGTTTCCACTTCCAACTCTTTGTATAATACCACTCCTGGTGGAGTTGCAGGACCAACGAATGGTGCCGGTTATCCTAGGGTATTTGCGTTAACGAATGGAAATTACGTTGTGGGTGCCTATCTATGGGACAACGGTGCCACCACAGATGTAGGAGCAGTTACTTGGGGTAATGGTACCACTGGTGTTGCTGGTGCTGTTTCCACTTCCAATTCTTTGTATGGCTCCACTGCCAGTGATAATGTGGGTACTTCTGTTACTGTTCTCACCAATGGAAACTATGTTGTTTATAGTTCCCTCTGGGACAACGGCGGAATAGCAAACAGAGGTGCCGTCACATGGGGCAACGGTACCACCGGCACCACTGGCGCTGTTACCACTTCTAACTCGCTGTATGGTTCCACTGCCAGTGATGGCGTAGGCACTTCTGTCACCGCCCTGACTAATGGTAATTATGTGGTGACGAGTACCACATGGGACAATGGTGGAATAGCAGACAGAGGTGCCGTCACATGGGGTAACGGCACTACCGGCATCACCGGGGCTGTCTCCACTTCAAACTCTCTGTATGGCTCCACTGCCAGCGATAAAGTTGGCAACGTGGGTTTTTCTAATACAATCATCGCCCTCACCAATGGTAACTATGTGGTGGGCAGTCGTGACTGGGACAACGGTGGTACGGCTGATGCGGGAGCCGCGACTTTGTGCAGTGGCACCGCAGGTTGTACTGGCACTATCTCCACCGCAAACAGCATACTCGGTCCTTCGGCTTCAGCAGGACTCGGCACCATCGTAGAAGACACGGTCAACAATCACTTCATCGTTCCTTTTGCTACCGCTCAGAAAGTGTACTCCGCTTCCAGCGTTCTCTTTGATTCCGCTCCCAATGATTACATCTTTGGCTACGATCCTTCCGCCAGCTACACCTTCACCCCAGGTTTTCTCACAGCAGTCTTAAACACCGGAAGCAATGTGACTCTTCAAGCAAACAACGACATCACTATTTCCAGCGCCATCACCGCAAGCAACGGATCGGGCAACGGAGGAGTTCTTACACTGCAGGCAGGCAGAAGTATTTTGATCAACGCCAATATCACCACCGATAATGGGAATCTCATTCTCTACGCTAACGAAAAAGCTTCAGCCGGAGTCATAGACGCAAATCGATCTTCCGGGACAGCCGTCATCACTATGGCAGGAGGAACAGTGATAGATGCAGGAGCCGGCACTGTCACCATCCGCATGGATGATGGAACGGGAAATACAAACAGAACCGCAGGCGCCATCACACTCACGAGCATCACTGCGGGAACACTCTCGGTCACTAACACCAACGCCGGAGCAACGGATACGATCAGCATCTCTCCAACTATCACTAATTTCACGCTCAACTCTGCAGGAACATTCACGCTTGGTGCCGCGCTCACTCTCACCGGCAACCTCACCATCACCGCCGGCACTCTGGATGTTTCTTCTGCAGGATGCAGCGGTGCTTCGTGCGCTGTCACGGTCTTCGGCAATTGGACAAACACAGCAGGAACCTTCACGGCAAGAACCGGAACAGTCACTCTGAATGGTGCAGGTCAGACAATTTCCGGAAGCACCACTTTCTACAACCTCACCAAATCTATCACAAGTGCAGACACTCTCATCTTCGCCGCAGGAACGACGCAGACAATTACCAATACGCTCACCTTCAACGGTGCGGCAAGCAACCTGCTCTCACTTCGATCATCATCAACTCCAACCCAGTGGAGCATCAATCCGCAGGGAACGCGCGTCATCGGCTACCTAGATGTGAAGGATTCCAACAATACCAATGCAACGGCCATCAATATGGCAGGCATCCATTCCGTCAACTCGCTCAACAATACCAGCTGGGGATTTAACACCGCGCCGATTCTTATCTCCATTGCCGATGCTCCCGATCCTATCAAAGGAGGTTCCACCATCACCATCACTCCCACGGGACACGGGGATGGTGAGAGCGACGCGCTCAATTTCTTTTGCAACGAAACGGGATCCGCCACCGGCGCCACCACGCTCTGCTTACAGGGAAGCGCGAGTACTTCCGGCGATTATTCTTCGATGACCTGCACCTACGCCGTCGCAACGGGCAATGCAACCAGAACAATTTACTGTCGAGCGTTTGATGGAACGGAATATTCTGCAGAACGCACTACCACCTACACCGTCGACAGTATTGCCCCCGGCCTTCCCTCAGTTTCACCGATCCCTGCCATCTACACCTCCGCGCAGTCTGTCAGCCTTACTGCAGCCGACTCTTCCATCATCTATTACACGATCGATGGCTCTACACCCACTATTTCTTCCACCATCTACACCACTCCCGTCAGCGTCTCTGTTACAACGATGATCAAGGCTATCGCTGGGGATGCTGTCGGCAATCTCAGTGGAGTGATGAGCGAGGTCTTCACCATCCAGGCTGCTTCATCTTCGTCTGCATCGACACCTACGGGAGGAGGTACCCGACCGGCGACACTCGAACGTAGGCAGGCGGAGGTGAAAGCACCTCTGCCTCAAACGACTGAGCATGCAGCGGCCCTTGGCGTGATGATTGCCCCTCCTGCTCCAGCCAATCTCCCACCTCTCCTCATCAACATGCGCGAGAGAATGATTCAGCGCATGGATGTCCTCGTCACGAAGCAGCCGTCTCTCAAGGCAGCCATGGAACGTGTGCTGCAGAGACTGGATGCGAGGCTCGCGAAGAGGGGGAGGAGGTGACCCCACTTCGCCCCACTTCACTTCGTTTCGCGGGGCTACGCGGGGCAGGGATGAAAGAAGTCTGAAAGGTTGTTTTCTTCTCTCACGGATCACTCGATTATTTCGGCTGTGCTATACTCTGTGTATGACTCAACAGGAGATCGTTGCCCATTGGAAGTTTCTCGTGCGGAAGCACTTCTCCTACGTATTCTGGGATCATGAAGCGTCTTGCACCAACGAAGGCTCAGGGATTGCAGAAAGCTCGTACGCTCAAAATGTTACTCGAACGTCATGGATTTCCCGTTACGGATGTTTTGCTCTTCGGTTCTGTAGCGAAAGGTTCATCGCATCCGAGTAGTGATATTGATATTGCCGTTATTTATCGTCCTTTCTCCCATACCCGCATGGAAGAATTGCGTTCTATGTGTCTCGTGGAACAAGAAGAGGATTTGCAGAATATCGAAGTGGTGTATTTTCATCCGCAAGATTTAGAGGACAAATACAGCACTCTTGTGCAAGAAGTGAAAAAGCACGGCTTTTCTGTCTGATGTGCTACACTTCCCGCCATGCAGACCACCGAACGCGTGCTGCCGTTGCCTGTCGTCGGCGCTAAGCGCATCTACCTTCTTACGTTCTTCACGGTCATCACGATCGCGCCGTTCTTCATTGCGCATGTGCAATTGCTCACGGGTCCACTGGTAAATGCCGTTCTGATTCTCGCCTGCGTTCTCCTTGGCCCGACGGAAGCAGTGACACTCGGGTTGTTCCCTTCGACCGTAGCATTGATGAGCGGGCTCCTACCGCTTGCGTTCGCGCCGATGGTGCCGTTCATTATTATCAGCAATGCCATCTATGTGTTGGGTTTTGCTTGGTCGAATGGGAAATCGAGGAAATCAAGGAATACGAAGAAATCAATGAAGGCAGATTCTTCGCCTTCCTCGATTTCCTCTTTTTCTTCGATTTCCTTTTCCATCATCTTTGCCTCTGTTCTGAAATACCTCTTCCTCGTCGCTGTCGTCCGGATCGTGATGAGCCGGTTCATCGACGGAGCTTCATTGCCGACTCTGACATTCATGATGGGTCTCCCGCAGCTCATCACTGCGCTCATTGGCGGGGCCATCGCCCTTGCCATTCTCTCTGTCCTCAAGCGCCGTGCCTGACTTCATCGAGCGTCTTCGTGACGCCAAGATCATCGGCCGCGGAGGTGCCGAGTATCCGGCGCATTTGAAGTGGACAGCCGTGAAGCATGCCAAAGGCCGGTACAAGACGGTCATTGCCAATGCCTCGGAGCGTGAACCGGATGTGTTCAAAGATTTTCACGTTTTGCATAAACATCTGGAGGATGTCTTCAAAGGCATGATGCTCGCGATGGAAACGGTCTCTGCATTTGAAGGGATTTTCAATTTGAATGCGGAGTATGAGTCGAAGTTGAAGCCACGCTTCGATGCGTGTATCGCGGATGCGGCCAAGAATGGCTTCAAGATTCGACTCTTCGAGGAATTTCCGTCGTACATCGGCGGGGAGGAAACGGCTCTGCTTAACGCTTTCGAAGGCAAGCGCTGCGAACCGCGGATGAAGCCGCCGTATCCTACAGAATCGGGTTACCGCGGTCGCCCCACGCTCATTCACAATGTCGAAACGCTCTACGATATTTCCCGCGTTGCCGATGGCACCTACGACGGCAAGCGCTACTTCGCAGTTTCGGGCGTCGTTCCCAACATCGGGACGTACCATTTGCCCGCGACATCGACGGTGTGGGAAGTGCTGGAAAGCTCGAAGAATATTCCTGCTGAGCCGTTCTTCGTCCAAGTCGGAGGTGGCGCAAGCGGCGTTGTCCTTAATAGTGATCAGACGAAGAAGGAGGTGGCGCACGGCGCAGCAGCGATCATCGTTCACCTGCAATCCGAGGAACCTCGATCCCTGATTCTTCAGTGGCTTGAGTTTTATCACCACGAAAGTTGCGGCAAGTGCACGCCGTGCCGCGAGGGGACGTATCAGTTACTTCGCATGGTGGAGGAACATCAGGAGATTCCCTGGAAGCGCATGGAGCCGATCCTCGAAGTTCTGGAACAGACGTCCTTCTGTGCGCTGGGTCGCTCGGTGCCGGTGCCGATCCGGAGTTACTTTTCCAATGTGCTGCATGGGAAGTGAATACTCCATTCTCATAACGATTTGTCACAGTGAGCCGCTGCCTGTGCTGAGCCGGGACGAAGCATCGAACTGCGACAAATCGGCGCATGCCATGGTTCGACGCGGCTCACCATGACATGCTTGATTTGTAACTTATTACAATATTTGCATGCCCCCCATCCCCCTCCACACCTCGTCACCCGTCACGGTCTTCCTCAATGGGAAGGCAGTCACGGCAGAGAAAGGCGAGAGCATGCTCCAGGTTGCACTGCGCAGTGGCTTCGATATTCCGCATTTCTGCACGCATGAAGATTTGCCGGTGGATGCCAATTGCCGGACGTGTCTCGTTGAGCTTGAGGAGAAGGGGACGGTCGTCACTTCCTGCAGCTTGCTCGCTTCCGAGGGGCTACGGATCACCGTGGATTCCCCGAAAGTCCTCAAGCTTCGCAAGGAAAATATGGAACTCCTCTTCGGCGATTACCGTTCCAATTCTCCGCGCATTCGGCACGGGTACTACAGTCGGACGATCGAGGAGATGAAGAGGCTCAAAGTCTCTGCGACCAAGTACAAGCGCGACGATCCGCATCGGCCTATCCATAAATTGGGAACTGCTGCGGAGTTCGATCCTGCGCTCTGCATCGCTTGCAACAAGTGCGTGGAGATCTGCCAGTACATTGGTATCTGCCATTTAACTCTCGAAGGCCGCGGTTCGCAGACGCGTGTGGGATTTAGTGCCGATCCCAAGAACGACTGTATCTACTGCGGTCAGTGCACTGCCCATTGTCCGGTGGAAGCGATCCGCGAGCAGAGTCATCTGGAAGCCGTGGCGGAGGCGCTGCACGATCCGGAGATCACTGTCATTGTCCAGGCGGCACCGTCCATACGTGCGAGTATCGGCGAGGGATTTGGCGTGGCACCCGGCACGGATCTCTCTGGCCAGCTCTTCACAGCATTTCGCATGCTCGGGTTCAACAAGATCTTTGATGTGAACATGGGCGCGGACATCACGACGATGGTGGAGGCGGAGGAATTGATCGAACGGCTGCAACACCGCTGGGACTATGACGACGGCAAGCGGAAGGATCCACCCATCGATGGTCCGATGTTTACCTCCTGCTGCCCCGGCTGGGTGAAGTTTGTGGAGTTCTACCGGCCCGATCTCATTCCCAATCTCACCACGGCGCGCTCACCACAGATTCACTCCGGTGGAGCGTACAAAACCTGGTGGGCGGAGCGGGAGGGTATTGACCCCAAGAGAGTGGTTGTGGTTTCGGTGATGCCGTGCACATCCAAGAAGTACGAGGCTGGTTTCGCCGAGCTTGCGATCGATGGAAATCTTCCCGTCGACCATGTCCTCACGACGCGCGAAATAATTTCCCTGCTGAAGACGCGCAAAATCGATTTGCCGAATCTGAAGAAGAGCGAGGTAGATCCGGAGGGAACGTATTCCGGTGCTGCGGCGATTTACGGTGCTTCCGGCGGCGTGATGGAATCGGCATTGCGTACGGCCTACAAAATGGCTACGGGCAGGGAACTCCCGGGGATCGACTTCCTCCCCGCCCGTGGATTTGAAGGTGTGAAACGTGCGACTGTCGAGATTGGTAATCGGAAAGTGAATATTGCCGTTGTGGCCACGGCCAAGAACGTGCGGATCTTCCTTGACGAACTCAAGAAGAATCCCCGTGCTTATGATTACGTGGAAGTGATGGCTTGTCCCGGCGGCTGCATCGGCGGTGGCGGCCAACCGATCCCCAATACCTTCGCGATCGTGAAGGAGCGTATCAAGGGTCTCTACGGCATTGATAAGAAAATGACGATGCGCCGCGCCCACGAGAATCCGGTGGTGAAGGAGTTCTTCCAGTATCTGGAAACAGTTTCTCCCGAGAAGAAGAAGGCGCTGCTGTATAGAGGGTATAGCAAGAAGGAGAAGGGGGAATAGCGTAGGCCTGCGGCCTGCGAGGTTTGAAAGGTTTGGAAAAGGTTAGGAAAGCCTGAAAGGTTTCTGTAAGTAGAATCCTTCGTGCCTTAATATCCACCTGCTGTAAACATTGCGAACAATTTTTCTTGGGTCCCATGATTAGATATTTCTATTGTTGGACACGGTAATTTGTGATCGATAATTGCAATCATTTCTTGAGTTCTTTTGATTATTGAATTTTTCCAGTTTGCGTATTCTTCCTGATCAAGCCTTGCGATGTCGTCTATTTTGATTTGAAAGACAGTGGGTAGTCCATCAAAATGCTGTTGTAGATACGTGATGTTACTCTGCATTTCATTTCCCGATTGAATTCCTAGAAATTGGAGCCACGCGACTCGACTCGCATTCACGAGATCATCGATAGCTTTTTGATCTGTTTCGCTTCTGTTGGACTGAGGAAGTTGTTCGGATATTAATGACAGTCTTCCGGAGAGACGGCGGACTTCTTTTTCTGATGCCAAGACCCGTTGTTCACGTAAGATTGGTTGATATTTTTCATTTTGTGACTTTATCCAATATTCTCTTGAACTATCCGTATTCAAATTAGGAAATGGAACGACGGTTCTGTACCAGTCATTGCCATTGATTACTTGATGCGCAAGAACCGGATACAGGTTGGTATCTGATGGCTGTTCAACACGAATTGGTTTCACATCGCCAGTATTGGCGTAAAGGGAAACTGGCGTCTGCGCCGATGGTTCTAATGAACGAGCAACAGAACGGATATTCCACTCTTGCGCCCCTGATTCACGGACATTCACCCATCCGAGTTGTTTTCCATCCTTGTCCCCAACGCAAGCGATTCTGCTTTCGCCACGAACTTTGAACGCATCTGGTGCTTCGAGGATGGTATAGAGCGCAGGAACGGCATCGATTTTCTTCAGTGGAGTAACGCGATCATTTGCATCTATAGGATCTTTGTAGACGTTGAATTCCTTGGGAAAGAGGAATTGCCGCCGGATGCCGGGGGCTTCGGGGACGGTTTCGTAGGGTACTGCTCTCTCTTTTTGCAGAGGCTTCTGTTTTGGCGCATCTGGTACAGCTGCACCCGGTTTGGGAGTTTCATTCGTATCAAATGCCGAAGAGGGTTTATTGATGTCGCCCATAGTGCTGTTTCTTTCTTCTATTGTATCACAGATTATGGCTTGGATGAAGGCGCTTTCCGCATCACCAGATAGATCTCTTTGCTCCGGTCGCGGCTCGTCGCCACGTGAGCCGGTTTCACTTCGGCCCAGTTCCGCTTGAGTTCCCAGAGGAACTGATCGAAGTCCGCGCCGCGGAAGACCTTGAGGACACAGCGGCCTCCGGGCTTGAGCCAGTGCTGGGCCACTTCCGCCACCATTTGATTGAGCTCGATAGATCGCCACTGATCCACGTCGGCGATGCCGCTGGTGGATGGGGCGATGTCGGAGAGGACGAGGTCGAATGGTGAGGTTTGAGAGGAAAGGAAAGAGGTTGGAGAGGCCTGATAGGTGGGATTTGATTCAGGTGGAGAAACGTTTTGCCCTCTTGCCATATTGCCCTCTTGCCCTCTTTCGGGGAATTTCATTTCCTCGCTCAACACCTCATCCACCGCCACCCGATCCTTCATATCCACGATAAACGTCTTCACATTGTCCGCGATTGGCGCGATCGGAGTGAGGTCAATGCCGATGGCGCGGCCTTTGGGACCGATCTGCGCTGCCGTGTACTGGAGCCAGCTTCCCGGTGAGGCGCCGCAGTCCAGGACTTTCATCCCCGGCTTGAGCAGGCCAAATTTCTCATCGAGCTCCATGAGCTTATACACCGACCGCGCACGGTAGCCTTCGGCTGCGGCTTTGCGGCTCCATTCGTCATTGGGGATGTAGGGTTTGGGCATGGTGGTGAGGTTATCATTTTCTCGAGCGCGGGATGCCTGTCATGAGCGGGGTCGAATGGCTTCCCGCGTGACCGACATGAGGAGAAATCGAGGAAATCGAGGAAATCGAAGAATACGAAGAATACGAGGAATACGAGGAATACGAGTTTCAAGCATCCCATGCAGCATACTCTTCGATTTCTTCTCTTTCTTCGATTTCCTCTCATTCCTCATTTCAACGGCTCCTTCTTCGGAATGCCCACTTCCCGCGGATACTTGTGTGACGTCTTGGCCGCCTTTTGGAAGATGAGAATTTGTCTCTTTCCCCAGTCTCCCGGAAGTTCATACTGATACGAATCCTGAAGGTGACAGGAGAGCTCGGCGCGGGCGAGGAGAGAATCCTTCAGCTCCTGATCGATTGTCAGGCTCTTCCAGAGCAGGAGCGTGCCGCCGACCTTGAGGAATGGGGCGGCGTATTCCACCAGCACATTAATCTCCGCCACCGCGCGGCACGTCACGAAATCGTACTGTTCGCGATGCGCGGCATCCCGACCGAGTTCTTCGGCCCTTCCACAGATCAGGGACACATTCGTCAGGTTCAAGGTCTTCATGATCCGGTCAATCGCTGAGATCTTCTTCTGGACAGAATCGACCCCATAGAAGTGACAGTGCGGCAGGCTGATCGCGAGTGGAAGGAGCGGGAAGCCGCCGCCAGTGCCCAGGTCGAGGATTTTGGTCGATTGTTTGGCTCTCTTGGCGATCACATCGAGAACGGCAACGGAATCGAGCACATTCCCGTTCCAGCAGGTTTCTTCCGTGCGGAAAGCAGAAAGGTTGATATTTGCATTCTCGGCGAGGAACGCCGTGACGAGAGCATGTAGCCGTTGTTCGATTTCAGGGGAAAGAGGAGGCACCGGGAGAGTGTAGCAATTCTTTTGATCTGGGGGTGACATAAGTCTGGATTCGTACATTTTCCATTTTCCATTATCAATGGTTCGTCTTCTCTCACCACAGGTTTTCCATTACACTGATGTCATGCCCCACGGACAACGCATTGCAGAACTCCTCCTCAATATCGGAGCGGTGAAGCTCTCGGTGGATCCGCCGTTCACGTGGACGAGCGGCATCAAGTCGCCGATCTACTGCGACAACCGTATGCTCTACAGCCATCCCGATGCGCGGAAGTTTGTGGTGGATGCCCTGGTGCAGCGTGTGCATTGCCTGCACATCGAACCGGATGTCATCGCCGGGACCGCGACGGCGGCCATCGGTTGGGCGGCGCTCGTTGCCGACCACATGAATTTGCCGTTTATCTACGTTCGCGCCAAAGCGAAGGAGCATGGCACTAGGAAGCTCATCGAAGGCGATCTCAAGCCGGAGCAGCATGTCGTCCTGATCGAAGATCTTCTCTCCACTGCAGGCAGTGCCGCTTCATCCGTGGAAACACTGAGATCAGAGGGCAAAGCGATCGTGACCGATGTGGTTGCGATCTTCAGCTATGAGCTTGAATCTGCTTTGGAGAAGGCTCAAGAGGCAAGAGTGCAATTGCATCCGCTCTCCACATTCTCGATTCTCCTCAAAGTGGCCGTCGAGCAAAATCGCATTTCTCAGGAGGATGCCGAAGCTGCAGCAGCGTTCATCAAGAATCCGGAGGGGTGGCGGTGATTTGACTTCATATGTTTGGATCAGTGGCCCCTTCATCTTCACTACAGCCAGAGATATGTGGAGTGGTCCACTGTTCATATTTTTCAATGGCCTCCTGTAAGTTTTCAGCCCTTCCAGCTCTCACGTTATGTTCCCTGTCACTCCATTTTGCTCGTGTTCCTTTACAGATTCTCTCGAGGTATGCCGGATATGTCTCTTCTCCAAGACTGCGTTGGAATACTTGCCAAGCTTTTTTTTGATTCTCATCTTTTTTTTCATCTTCAATTTCTCCATACATCTTTTCAATCACAATTCTCCAAGCATCTCTGGTGGGGATGATTCCTTTGAGAATGGCCATGGTTGTGGCTAAACGGCTTTTCTCTACATTCAATCTTGTATCATTTATCATTAAGCCCAATTTTTGAAATAGAGTAAGAAATTCATCTTTGTAGAGAATCGGTCGAATGCGGCTTTGAAGTGATTTTTGCTTTGGCTTTTTAATTGTTCTAGTCAAAATATTCACATGTGAACCTTCGGCGAGTCTGTAGAGAGCTTCCTCTTCAGAAGCATTCAAAGTGGTTTTCTGATGAATTCCATTTGTATCAATGACCGCTTTATAACGAGGATGGCAAATGATGTCATCCGAAAGGAGTAAGGCGGAAAGAAGAGCAAGATTCCCTCGTGTACCAAGTAGTTCTACCAATCGTTGGATATTGGCATTGACAGTATCGACACCTTTTCCACATTCAGCAGCGATTCCTCTAAGAGGAGAGCCTAAAGAGAATGCTGGGCCAATTTCTTTGAATTTCGGATTTTCACTACATTTCTTTTTTGTCTGTGCAATCTCTCGTTCGAGTCTGGGTTCATCGATGTACATGATATATTTATAGTACTATCTGCTTATACGTCAATAGTTTGTCGATGAAAATTGATCAATCAGAACTGCCTGAGAAACCTCAGATCTCCGTTATAAAAAGCGCGAAGGTCGGGCCTGCCGGCCGTAGCGTTCCTCAGTCGTTTAGAATTGCCTGAGAAAACGTAGATCACCAGAGAAAAACGCGCGTAGGTCCGGAATCTGATGCTTGATCATGATCAGCCGTTCCACCCCGAAGCCGAACGCGAAGCCCTGCCACTTCTTGGGATCGATGCCGCAGTTCTTCAGGACATTCGGATGGACCATCCCGCAGCCGACCACTTCGAGCCACTTCCCTTCGCGGCTCTTGCCCTCGTCACCTCGCCAGCGCATATCCACTTCCAGACCCGGTTCCACGAACGGGAAGAATCCTGTGCGGAACCGAAACTCGGCGTCCGGGAAGGTGAGCTCGCGGATGGCGGTGCTCATCACGGCTTTCATGTTGGCGAGGGTGATGTCCTTGCCGATCATCAATCCCTCGAACTGGTGGAACATTGGGGAGTGCGTGGCGTCGGAATCCTTGCGGTAGGTCTTGCCCGGGGCGATCACGCGGAGCGGCGGCGTGTGGCTCTGCATATAGCGGATCTGCATCGGTGAGGTCTGCGTTCGCAGGAGGAGACGTTCTTCCGGATTCTCCGACTTGATCCAGAAGGTATCTTGCAGATCGCGTGCCGGGTGATCGGGGGGGATATTCAATTTATTGAAGTTCATTTCTTCGGTTTCGATTTCCGGTCCCGTGGCGACATCGAAGCCCATCCGTCCGAAGACTTCTTCGACGGTGCGGATGAATTCTGGAATGAGGTGCAGGTGACCACGTTCGCGGGAGGGGATGGGGAGGGACGTGTCGAGGGCATCGGCGGTCTTCATCTTTTCCTCGGATGGTGATCCGAGTTCTTTTTTGCGGGTCTCTAATTGCGTTTCCAGTGCACCCTTCCAACGGTTGAGGTCCTCGGCGACCGTCCGGCGCTGATCCGGTGAAACATCGCGGAGCGCTTTCAGGGCATTGGTCATGGCACCGGCTTTGCGCCCGAAGAGCTCATGTTCCACGAGTGCGATTTCATCCGCCGTTGCAGCAGCATGGATGCGGTCGGAGAAGGATTGCCAGGGGGTGGGGGAGTCGGGCATGACGGGGAGAGTGTACAGCGAAAAGTTATTGGTTCACTAGTTATTAGTTATTGGTTTGGTTTCTTCTCATACCTCAGCCCGAATTTGCAGAAACTAATAACTAACAACTAACAAACTCATGTTATGTCTCCAAGATTTTTGGACAGTCCCAAAGACTTAAGGCAATAAGGCAAAAAGGAAATAGGGCAATACGTAGAACCCCTTTTGCCTTATTGCCTTCTTTCCCTCTTGCCTTTCGTGACACTTCGATTGTCCAGAGAACAACAAGACAGACCACTAATAACTGGCTATTGTTCCATCGCCACCTCCACCAGCAGAAACATGACAACGATCAGGATGCCGATCCACCAGGTCAGGAGCTCTAGGAGGAAGAAGATCACGAGGATCGTGCAAGCGACGGCCAGAAGCAAACCTTGCCGCAGCGAGACGCTCACGATTTTTCCCGTGTCCCAATGATGGAAGGGAAGGGATTTCCAGAGCGCCATGAAGAGGAGCGCGCTCACGGCGGCGATCGTCAGAAAGAAGCTCAAGAAGAACGCCGGGATAGCCTGTCCGGGTGCTGTGAGCGGGCTGATCTGAAAGAGGATCACGAGGAGGGACGTGATGGAGAGTAAGGCTGCCAGCGAGAGTCCGAAGAGGAGGGAAGTCATTGTCGAAGCGGTGAGCGAGTAGCGAGTAGCGGTGAGTATCGAAGGTCGCAGTGAACTGTTAACTGTTAACTGTTAACTGTTAACTGTTGACCGCCATCGAGGAATTCTTTTAATGCCCGGAAATCATCGAACAGTGCCTGCCGCAGTCCTCCGTTGTGCAATGCTGCCGCGGGATGGTAGATGGGGAAGACTGTTATAGTTGAGTTCAGCTTTTGTGCCTTACCGTGAGCGTCGGAGATGCTGATGGTCGGGAAGAAGTGCCCGAGCGCATGGCGGCCGAGCGGGACGATGACTTTGGGTTTGATGAGTGCGATTTCCAGCTCCAGCCAGGGCATGCATTGTTCCTTTTCTTCGGGGGTCGGATCGCGGTTCTGTGGCGGGCGGTACTTCACGACATTTGAAATATACACGTCTGTCCGCTTGAGCCCGATGGATTCCAAGAGTTCATCGAGGAATTTGCCGGCAGGTCCCACGAAGGGCCGTCCGAGCTTGTCTTCCTGCTCCCCCGGCGCTTCGCCGATGAACAGGATTTCCGCCTTGGGATTGCCTTCCCCGAGGACGGGATTGGAGGTTTTGGCCAGCTCACAGCCTTTCCAGGTTTTGAGATGGTCTTGGAGGGTTTGGAGGGTGAGGGGCATTTTTCAGTGAACGGGATGGAAATCAGATCGAAGCAAATTTGTCATCCTGAGCGTAGTCGAAGGGTGGCAAATTTGCGATTGTCATAGTTCGACTACGCTCACTATGACAATTCTCTATTTCTCAATACTCCGCCTTCAGCCTCTTGATCCGATCGAGAATCTTCTGCTTCAACCCCGCATCGCCTTCCGCCAAAATCCTCACCGCCGCCAGTGCCGCATTCTTGGGATGGAGCACAGTCATGACCGGAACATCGGAGGGCATTCTCAGGCTTGAATGGAGATCTACCTGATACTCCTCGAGGTTCTTCAGGGGCGGGCAGGTAATCACAGGATGCACGCAACTTCCGGCAGCCACTCCGCCAAGCCCGTTACTCATTCCTACTACCGTGATGACGACCTGCGGCTGCGGATCGGCATTGAGCTTCTCGATCACCTCGATCACTTTCTCGGGAACCTTGTGTGCTGAGGCGACAACGGTTTCGGATGGAACGTCGAATTCCTTCAGGACTTCCTGAATCTTTCCGGCAAATTCGAGATCGGATTTGGAACCGAGGAGGAGGGTGACGAGCATGCGGTGAGTATAAAGATAGTTTTCAATGTTTGTAAGACCGATTGGTGGAGCTGAGGGGACTCGAACCCCTTACCTCTTCCATGCCATGGAAGCGCTCTACCAGATGAGCTACAGCCCCGTACCTGTCGCTGCGCTCCGATACGGGGCAAGCCCCGACAATTCCATGAATGGCTTGCCATGAGCGAGCACTGCGCGCAGCGCTGCGAGTCGAATGGTGCGCCCGGCAGGATTTGAACCTACGACTTCCAGGTCCGCAACCTGGCGTTCTATCCGGGCTGAACTACGGGCGCACATTGGTGAGAAAAAGAACGACCAACCTATCAAATGCAATCAGCCCGGGAGGGCTGCCTGTCCGGCGAAGTCTTGAGCGGAGTCGAAGGACGAAGTCGGAAACTACGGGCGCACGTGATAAGGAAAAGAACATGCAGGCGGTCAGTGGAAGCCTGCGGGTGAGAGCCTACCATTGCGATCAACCGGAAAACAATCATTTTCAGCGTTAGTCGTTCGGATTCTCCTGGTTCGCAGCTACACTGCCGCCCATGAAATCCTACCGCCACTTCGACCTGATCATGGTCGCTTTCGTCGCCGTGCTCCTGATTAGCAATATCGCGTCCTCAGCCAAGATCGTGGATTTCGGGATCAGCCTCTTTGGGCTTCTTCTGTCATTCGACGGTGGCACGTTGCTCTTCCCATTGAGCTACATCTTTGGAGATATCCTCACGGAGGTCTATGGCTATGGGAAGGCCCGAAGGGTGATCTGGGCGGGATTCGGGAGTTCATTGCTGCTCAGCCTCTGTCTCTTTGCTCTGCTGCGCATGCCGGGGGATCAGAAGTGGATGACCTATGCCGGCAATGAGAGTTTTCAGGCGATTCTCGGCGGCGTCTCCAGCGGCGGGATCATCGTGGCGAGTCTCGTTGCCTACTTCCTCGGTGAATTTTCGAATTCGTACATCCTCGCCAAGATGAAGATCTGGACGGAGGGGAAGTGGCTCTGGACGCGCACTATTGGCTCTACGATTGTTGGAGAAGCGGTAGATACTATGACGTTTATCTCCGTCGCCTGCGCGTTTGGGGTCTTTCCATGGTCGCTCTTCTGGAGCCTTACCGTAGCCAATTACATCTTCAAAGTGCTCATCGAGGTCATTTTCACGCCCGTGACATATCGGGTGGTTGCGTTTCTCAAGAAATCTGAGCAGGAGGATTATTACGATCGGGAGACGAAGTTTAGTCCGTTTGTCGTACGGTAGAGCCGAGAAAAGAAAATACGTAGGACAGGAATATTCCTGTCCTACGTATTTTCTTTTCTCTTTGCTCACCATAAAAATGGGGCACCCGCTCCTTAAGCTCTATGAGCTCAAGAGGCGAGTGCCCCGGGTGGACCCGGCACGAGAGTGATGTGCCGAAGCCACGTTTTCCGATGTGACCAGTATCGGTCTCCCTTTACTCGCGCGCTGAAGTTCGGGCGCGCACCGCTTATGGGTGTTTGTTGCAGCCCGAGTGCTCGGGCTTCGGCCTTCTCATTGGCTGGAGAAGACAGCTTTTGTGTTTGTTCTGTCCGGAGCCAGGGGCTCCAGTGTTGCTGCAGTAGTCGGCTGCATCCCCGGTACCAAGCTTGCGCCGAGAGCCGGGATAGGATCCCCAATTCCCCGAGGGGGAAGTGAGGGGAGTACAGGGAGGGAAGAGAAGTGACTGACGACCCGTGGGGGTCGGCCTGAAGAGTCTTCAGGAGGAGCCGGATCACCTGGATGACGGGAGCCGAAGCCTCCGAATCCGGGCAATCACGGTGTCACTTCTCTGCGCTCCCTGCACGAGGGAGATGTGAATGAACGAATCCAAGTATGATAGCAGAAAACGTGAATGAATGACAGGGGGAATTGACATCGATTATTCGGGTCGACGGGCAAATTGTTCAATTGTTTCATTGTTTCATTGTTCGCAAGCGAGTGTTGGAGTTTTGTTTCAGCTAACAATGTAACAATGTAACAATTCAACAATGTGGTTGATTCCTCTAAGATGAAGATCAGTAATGACCCCTTCACATTCTTCCGCAGGCAAACTTGTTCTTGTTATCGGCCCCAGCGGGGTCGGGAAGAGTGTGATTTTGCGTGAGCTTAAGGCGCGTCATCCGGAGTTCGTCTTTCCGCGCAGCGCGACCACGAGAGAACGGAGGAAGGGAGAGGGGGATGATCTCTACCGGTTTGTGTCCGATCAGGAATTCGATACCCTCGTGAAGAAGGGCGAAGTCCTAGAGTGGGCAATAGTTCACGGAGGAGCCCGTTACGGAACTTTGGCGGATGAAATCATTCCGGCGATCGAAGCGGGGAAGACGGTCGTGCGGGAAGTGGATGTGCAGGGGTTTCATAGCATTCGTGCTCATCGCTTGTTCTCCGGGCAAGATGCACCGTACGCAATGATGTCAATTTTCATTCTTCCGGAGAATCGTGAGCAACTGATCACCCGTATCCGCAATCGCGCGCCGATTTCTGAGGATGAACTTGCGAGGAGAGTGGCGAGTATGGATCGGGAGATAGAGGCTTCTACACTTTGCGATGCGAGGATCGTGAATCGGGAAGGGGAGCTTGAAGGGACGATTGGGGAAGTCGAACATGCGATCACATGAGAAGTTATTTGTTACTAGTTGTTAGTTGCTAGTTTCTTGCTGCAGGGCAGTATTTTTACACAAACCAATAACTAGTAACCAGAAAATAATGATTCATTCTCGTTGCACTCTCCTCCCCACTGAGTAGACTTCTCCCAACTTTCCCTGCTGCAATCCATGGCACGTTCCAAAATTGCACTTCTGTACGTCGGTGGATCCATCGGGATGACGATGAATCACAAGACCGGACGTATCGAGCCCATCGAGTCCCTCACCGAAATTCACCGCTTCCTTCCGGAATTGCAGCGCGAAGTGGCGCTCCAGTTTTACCAGCTGCGCAATATTGGTTCCTCGGAGGTGACCCTTACGGATTGGGTGGAGATTGCGAGAACGATCGAAGATCTCTATGACGACTTCGAGGGCTTCGTCGTCGTGCATGGAACCAATACCATGAGCTACACAGCAGCAGCGTTGAGTTTTGCCTTGCAGGGCCTCAGTAAGCCCGTCGTCCTCACCGGTGCCCTGCTCCCGATCAATGATCTCTCGGGCGACGGTCGCATGAACCTGATGTACGCCATCCGCACCGCGCAGTTGGATATTGCCGAAGTCTGTGTGGCGCTCGGTCCCCGGGTTCTCCGTGGCTGCAGGGCGAAGAAAGTGGATCAGTCCTTCCTTACCACGTTCGATACCTACCGCATGCCGCCGCTGGCGGAGTTCGATACGTCCGCTCACCTCTGGGAGCACCGCTTCGTCCGGCGCAAGCGTCAGCTCTCCTGCAAGCCAACTTTTGATCCTTCGGTCGCCGTCGTCACCCTCCATCCGGCATTGGAACTGCCGTTCCTCGATTCCGTTCTCGCGACCAATCCCCATGGCATTCTCATGAGAGCCTATGGTCAGGGCATGCTCCCGGAGCGCCTCTTTCCGTGGTTGCGTGCCGCCGCCAAACAGGAGATTCCGGTGATGATGACATCGCAGATGGTCCGTGGGAGAGTGGATCTCAGCCATTTCCGCAAGCAGATTGCCATCGAGCAGATCGGCGTGATCTCGGGTAAGGATATGACCTTCGAATGTGCGCTTGTGAAGATGATGTGGGCGCTGACACAGACCAAGACACCGCACAGGCTGACGGAATTGATGGAGAGGAGTTTGGTGGGTGAGCTGGAAGAGTAGTACGAAGGACCAATAATCAATGGAACCTCTGAAAAACTCGAAAGCATGTTATGGTGAGCCGCGTCGAACCATGCTACGAGCCAATTTGTCATAGTTCGACACGGCTCACTATGACAAATTGGCAATTTTTCAGAGGTTCCAAGCACCAATGACCAGGGAATGTCCATATCTGATACGGCTTCGCTTTATAAACAGCATTTTTCGGAGATATGCTTCATTACACAATACCGGCGAAGCTACGCCGTTATTTGAGGATAGCTTCCATCAACCATTGATGATGTTTTTATTGCGGAGCCGTATGAATGATCATCGCTGTTTGTTGACGTTCCCTTGTCTTGATACAGAGGTGATAGCCAATGAATCCGCGATCAAGACCGCTCCTGCAGTGGACAAAAGAACTATCGAGAGAAAGAGAAGGCTTCCAGTCGTGGGATGCTTTTCTTTCAGGATAAATACCTGATAGATGATATCTCCAAGAAAGAGTGGTGCGATAATCAGTCCGATATAGTGATAGCGATATTGGCATTCAATATGCAGTTTTCGTATTTGTGATGTCTGAAACGAACGGATGCGCTGATACTTGATCAGATTGACGATTGCGAGAGAGAGGAAAGAGATCAGCAAGACTGTGTAAAGCGATATCCAATTTGGCTGTTCCCTGCCAATGAGATATATCCCGATAATCAGAAATAGACTGATGAAGGATGATATGCGTCCCCTTTTCACTCCTGTTGGAGTTAGGGACACTCTTAGTAGTACGGGATCAGCATAATCGAGCGGGATGCGCTTAGGCTTAAACGCTTTCAGCAATTGCGTGTAATAACTCCACAGTGTGGGTTTGTGTTTTGAATTTTTGTTCTTTCTGTTAATGAGTAGCGGGAAAATGAGGAATGCGAAGAGACAAAAAGAGCCGACGAAAATGATTTTTCCCACGCTGGAAGTATAGCAAAAATGGGTTTGTCTCGATATGCGCCGAAGCCCAATTTCCATGAATGTTGTTTTGATTTTGGGTTGGTCATTGGCGCTTGGTCCTTGGTCATTTCTAAACACTCAGAATTCTTCCGTCACACACATCGATCTATGCTATGATGCCCCCATGTGGCCCTTTCGCCGTCGGGAACCAAAGAAGGAGAAGGGATGGAAGAAGCCGGTCCAACGGCTCATTGTTGGCTTGATTATTGGTGGGGCGATCGGGTCGATTGTGGGGAGGAAGAGTGAGAAAGACGAGGAGGGGAAGGAGTGACACTTTTCAGGGAATGACCAAATCTCAAATCCCAATGACCAGGGAAATCCCAAAGACTAAATCCAAATCATCAAAATTGTATTTTAGGCTATTGGGGCTTGGAACTTGGTTATTCCTTGGTCATTGGCGCTTGGTTCTTGGTCATTCGCTCCCCACTTCCGGATACTTCTTCATGTGCTCCAGGATCTCCGCTTCGACCGCTTTCAACTTCGCTTCACTGCGCGCTTCCACGCAGATCGAGATCTTGGGTGCCGTATTGCTCTGACGAATATTCGCCCACGCGCCTTCACCGAAGTCGATACGTGCCCCATCCATCGTGTTCGTCGGATAGGTTTTCTGGAAGTGCTCGATCACGGAGGCGATCACGGCAGCTTTCTTCCCATCCTCGCAGTGCGGACGCCGTTCGTGGGCGATGAATACTTTGGGATAGGAGCCGAGGACTTCCGACAGAGGTTTGCCTTCGCGCTTGAGGATGGCGAGGATCTGCAGTGCGACAGTGAGGGCATCGTCGTAGCCAAAGGCGATATCCTCCAAGAAGAAGTGTCCCGATTGTTCTCCACCCAGCGGAGCGCCATGTTTGCGCATTTCATGTTCCACGTAGGAGTGACCGACAGGGCACATGATCGGTTCGCCTCCCCATTTCCGGATTTCGGTCTCCAGGGTAGAGGACATCGCTACGGTGAAGATCACGGGTTTGCCGGGGAAGCGCTGCAGGTAGTCCTGTGCAAGAAAGAGGAGGACTTCATCCGCTGAGCGGATTTCCCCGTTTTCATCGATGAGCCCCACGCGGTCGCCATCGCCATCGAAGGCGAAGCCGATATCGGCATGTTGTTTCTTCACGAGATCCTGCAGATCTTTGAGTGTCGCCTGTTTACTCGGGTCCGCCAGGTGATTGGGGAAGTTTCCATCCGGATCGGTATAGAGGCCGGTGATGCTGCATCCGGTTTCTCTAAACGCTTTCATCGCGACTGGCCCGGTCATGCCGTTACCACAATCTATGGCGACAGTGAGCCCTTTTCCACTCCCGCCAAATTGTTTCTTCACCCAATTCAGAAAAGGTGTCACTGCATCCACCGATTCCCGTGAGCCGGTTCCGGTGAGGAAGTTCCCTGCCTCGATGCGCTTCCTCAGAGTTTGAATATCTTCTCCTGCGAAAGCCACAGCATCCCGGATCTGAAGCTTCACGCCGTTATCTTCCGATGGATTGTGACTCGCCGTGATCTGCAGTCCTCCATCGAGTTTCAATCGGCAAATGGTGAAGTAATTGAGCGGACTTGGAGTCTCTCCGATTTCCAAGACTTGGCAACCGGTGGAGACCGCTCCGCGGATCATGGCTTCTTCGAACAGAGGGCCAGATGCCCGCATATCGCGTCCGATCACAATCTTCGGATGATCCAGCGCATATTTCTCCCGAACGATGGATCCGAAGGCTTTGCCGATGAGTTCACAGGATTCTTCGGTGAGCTGGGTGAGGGCCTTTCCACGGATGTCGTAGGCCCTGAAGATATGCGGGTCAATCATGTGGTTGATGGGTGAGAGATGTCGCTTGCCGGCCGGAGCCTTCCAACAAATGCGTGTTTCTTTTCATCACTTCAACAGCTCAGATACAGAGGGCGGAGGTCCGGTAGGCCCGGAAGATATGAGGGTCAATCATACGGTTGGCAGTATGCAGGAAGCAGTATGCAGGTGAAAGGACTCAGAGTGATTGATGCTTACGGGATATGGAAAATCTCATAGAAAATGTTGTGATACTATCAATAATCGCTTATTCTTGTGCCCATATCCATGATGGATACATTAGAAATTTCTCCCAATATATATGCCTGATCATGACGAGGAAAATATTCAAGGCCGGGATAGGAATAGGTTTTCTACTGGCAATTTTCGAAGTACAAGTAGTCCTGGACGGTCAAAAAACAGGCATCCTCCTAAGGCGAAAGGTCCATCGGAAGAAGCCAGAAGCTGCGTTAGTGATATTGTTGATGGTAATGCTGATGTGGTTGATCATATTCATGAATTGCATGCTCATTTTGACAGCGTTATTCGCGAGAATGGTAATCGTTTTATAACAGCGAATGTTAAAGCGGCCCGTGCTTCAACTGCATCTAAAGCACAACAGCTTCTCGTCGGTTGATACAGCCATCTTCACAATATAAATAATCATTCGTAATCCACCGGCTATGCCGGTGAGACATCCGCAGGTTCTACCGTTCCGGCGTATTCTTTACAGGGAAAAGCCCCCTACCGAAGGAGCATTCCCCATTTCCTCATGCGTTCTTTAA
>Ga0194063_10000806_pt1 | contig 21904 bp, 14 predicted proteins | sample SepL3720m_MetaG_FD_155459 | JGI IMG/M metagenome (GOLD analysis project Ga0194063, IMG submission 155459) | Anoxic zone freshwater microbial communities from boreal shield lake in IISD Experimental Lakes Area, Ontario, Canada - Sep2016-L373-20m | ecosystem: Environmental > Aquatic > Freshwater...
ACCGTCGAGGGCCACACGACGGGCCACATCTGGCTGCTGGATCGAGACGAGCCTCTGATCCTGTCCCTGAATGGCGATTGCTGGCGGGATCTGGCTGGCACGCGTTTGCAGTTTGAGAACCCTGCGCCCAAAGCCCTGCCGGACTCAGAGTCGCTGGATATGGATCAACTGGGGATCATCGGCGACATGACGGCCTCACTTCGCAGACGTGTGCCAACGGTGGATGAAGAGGAACTTCAGGACCTCTTTGACCTCAAACAGGAAATCCCTTTTGAGTGGCGCAATACGCTCTATCTGGAGTGGTTCAGCGAGATCAACGGCCGGGTGGTGATTGAATCGGCTAACTTTGCACTGACGATTTCCCCGCACGAGTGGGAAATGGACGAGGATGCGGAGAATGCCCAAAAGCTGGCGAATATGAATTCCATGCGGGATTTTATGGCGCAGGTGATCGGCCGCAGTGAGTCCCAAGGAGTCGATCAGAATGCCGCAACCGAGTTGGACGAATATGCTTGGGAAGAACGCTTGAAGGAATCCGACCGTCTCACGGAGGCGTATCAGGAGGTGCTGGAAAAGTACGTCGAAGACGTGGACTGCGAACAAAAGGAAGCCTTTGTCATGGGATGGGACGGCTTGCTGGATGCATTGGCAGACCAAGACGAGGCGGATGAGGAGGACTTTGATTATGAATCGGACGAATCCTTGGAATATGACGAGGATGAAGACGAGGACGGTTTTTCAAGCAAGCGCGATGATCACCCACTGCAGGCCATGGCCCAAGAGCTCGCGATGCGGGCCATGGATCTGGTTGAACGCGATGCCGGACCCGGGTCGCCAGCCTATCAACTGGTCAACAATCTGCTGCAAGTGAGCGGCAAACTCGCGGGTGCGCTCTATGAAGGCAGTGACGGCTACGAACCCGAAACCGGGTTTGTGCTGGCGATTCTCAAGCGTTGCCTCAATTGGCTGAACGAGTCGGTGGGTGCCTGCCAGCTGCTGATCGAGTTAGAACGCGATCCCGAACGGCGGGCCGCCTTGGAGCAGCTCCGCAGCTCCGCTTTTGAGATTCGCGATGGCATCGTCGAGATGCGTCGCGAGCTGAAGTAAGCGAGCCGCTCCGCCCGAAGGGGAGATAATTCGGTTGAAATCTCCTGCTTCAGGTATTACGGTATTACTCATGAAGACGATCACTTTCAAAGTGAACGACGATGAAGCTCAACTCATCCGTGCGTTGGCGAAGCAGGAGCGGACGACCTTGTCCGAGTACTTGCGCCGGAAGGCAACAGGAGTGATGCCACCCGTCGGCACGCCGCCACGACAGGTTTGCGCCTACACGGGGGCAATGATTTTTTCACCGTTGGCGGGGCATGTGCCGCTGACCACCGAAACAGTCCGGGAAATGTTAAGGGAGTTTCCGTGATGGACTACTTGCTCGACGTGAATGTGCTGATTGCTTGGGGCTGGGCCGATCATGCGGACCACCGTAGCGCGGCAACATGGATCGGGGCGGTTAAGGCGAAGCGAGGCGTGGTGCTGATAACTTCTGCGATCCCGGAATTGGGTTTTGTTCGGGTTTCCGTGCAGCGTACGGGTGGTCGCCTGCCTGTTTCTGAGGCGGCCGAGACTTTGTCAGGGATGCTGAAATCATTGGGAAAGAGCCATGCTTTTGTACCCGATGATCAATCTTCAGCTGGATTGTGGTCAGCTTGGTGTGGCGCCGCGGCGCGAACGACGGACGCCCATCTCGCTGATTTGGCGAAGCGTCATGGGGTTTTACTGGCCACACTCGACCAAGGTATTCCCGATGCTTATTTGATCCCGGTGCCGCCGATTTAACGGACTGAAGTCCGCGCTCCAATCGGAGAAGATTTAGCGGCGGAATTTGCGCGTCATCATGCCGAGCGCTTCTTCGGCTTCGGCAACGCGCAGGAGTTTCGCGGCGATGAAATACACGAATGATGCAACGGCGATGGTTAGGCTTAGCTCAATCAGTTTGAGTGAGAATCGAAGATGTGCGAGGTCGTGGAAGAGGAATCGATTAGCGACCATACATGTGCCCGCCATCAGCCCGCCGGCCAGGGCCAGTTTGCCAAGCAGTAATAACAGCGCACCGCCGTCGAGGCCCCTCGCGAACTTTCGCATGGCGAAAAACAGCAGCAGAAAATTTACCGAAGCGGAAATGCTAGTCGTCAGCGCCAGCGACTCGTGCCCCCACTTGAAGACATAGACAAACAGGTAGTTGAACCCGAGATTGATGCCGAGTGCGAGGAAACTGACAAACATCGGGAACCAACGTTTATCGATGGCGTAAAACGCGGGTTGCAGGACTTTGAGTGCGGCGTAAAACACGAGGCCGTAGCCATAAGCCCGCAGGGCCAGCGCCGTTTCCATGCGTTGGTGGGGGGTGAATTGGCCGTGTTCGTAAATGACGCTGATAATCGGCTCTGCCAACACCGCCAAGCCGATCGTCGAGGGGATAACGAGGAACGCGACCAACCGCAAGCCCTTCGAAAGTGTGGGCCCGAAGTCCGCGGAAATTCCGCCGATGGCCGCCCGTGAGAGCGCAGGTAGAGTGACCGTAGCCACCGCGACGCCGAAAATGCCGATCGGCAACTGCATCAAGCGGAACGCGCAATTGAGCCAGCTAACCGCCCCCGCGCCGACGTGCACGGCGAACATCGAGTTTACCACCACATTGATTTGCACGACGGAGGATGAAATGACGGCAGGACCCATCAGTCGCAAAATTTGCCGCACTCCGTGATCACGCCACTGGAAATTTGCGGCGAAGCGATAGCCCGCCCGCGACAAGGCAGGGAACTGGCAAACGAGCTGCGCCAAGCCGCCGATGACCACGCCAATGGAAAACCCGATCAGACTGCGTGGACCCCAGGCAGGATCCATCCAGTAGCCGATGACCGCGCCACCCACCATCGAGCCGATATTGAAAAAACAAGACGACAGCGCGGGAATGCCAAACACACTTTTGGCATTTAACATGCCCATCACCAACGCCGCTAGAGATACTAACAGGATGAAAGGATACATCACGCGTACCATGGTCACGGTGAGGGCGATATTCTCTGGACTGTAAACGCGGCTGCTATTGTCGCTGCGTGCCAATACGGTGAGGAGGTCGACAATCCAAGGTGCCGCGAAGACGCCGACAAGCGTGACGAGGCTCATGAAAACCGCGGCCAGCGTCATCATCTTATTCGCCAGCTCCCACGCGGATTCCTCGCCTTCGGACTTTAGCTTTTTGGAAAACGTAGTGACGAACGCTTGAGAGAGCGCGCCTTCGGCGAACAAATCGCGCAGCAAGTTGGGAACGCGGAATGCCAGCTGAAAACAATCCAGCGCGGCACCCGCACCGAAGATCGTGGTGAACATGACCTCCCGCGCTAGGCCGAGGATGCGGCTGACCATCACAGCAGCGCTGACTTTTCCAGTGGCTTTGGTGGACATTAGATCATTTTGGAGGCTGGAAAGACGCGGGTTCTCCTTCAGAATACATGCACCATTACTTCGCTGCTCAGTCCAACCTTTAGCGGGCCGCTTCCTCCCGGCTGGGAATCTCAAATTTCTGCAGATCGTTCATCGGTCTTTCATTTCTTCTTCCGCAGGAAGGGTGGGAGGTCGAGGTCTTCGCCTTCAAACACGTTCGGGTTTTCGCCTTCGAATCGGCCGCGAGGTGCCGAGTCGAGCGATAGCTCGTTTTGTAGGCCTGAAGGTTTGACGCCGAGTTTGAGCTTCGGTGGTTCAGCTTCTGCAGGCGTGGCTGAGGCGACAGGCTCGGGAGTCGCCGCGGGCTCTTGGAAAAGCGGTTCCTCGAGAGGCGCTTCTACTTTGGGTCTACTCCAAGGCGAAGCGAATGCCGACTTCTTTTTCGGGCTCGGTGGCATCGTCGAAACCTCAGGCTCGGGCTCGGCAATTTCGTTCGGTTCATGAATCGATTCTTCAACTGAGGCATCCACATCGGCTGTTTTTTTGACTTCCCGTGGAGAGTCGATGACAGGCTCGGGGATAAGGAGATCCATTTCGGATTCCAACATCGACTCTTCGGCGGCCGCTTCAAACCGCAGCGCTCCGACTTGGGGCGGGGCGGCAGGCAGAGGTTGGGCGATCGGCTCCTCGGCCATGACGTCATCTGCCATCAACTCTGGGGCGATTTCCTGATCGGGATCGAGAATCGGATTTTCTTGGGAATGTTGGCTGAGCGACTCGCGCGACTTGATGACCAGTGAATCTTCTGGAAGCGCGCTGATCAGGGTGATGGAAAGCGAGTTGCCCATGGCGGGGTCGATGGCAGCCCCAAAAAGCACATGGGCCGTTTCGGGTACGAATTTCTGCAGGCGCTGCATCAACAGCTCGATTTCGAAGAGCGTGAGATCTTCGCCGCCAGAAAGGTGGACTAGCACAGTCTGCGCTTTTTTGAGCAGAGTGCCCTGATCGAGCAGGGGGCTGTTGAGTGCGTTTTTCAACGCATTGGCAGCGCGGTCCTTGCCGTCGGCGATGCCCGAGCCGAAGAGGCAGCGGGAACGGTTGGCACGCAGCGCAGTCATCAAATCGTCAAGCCCGACATTGATCAAGCCTGGGCGGGCAACGAGGCGGATGACCGCTTTGATCGATTCGCAGACCATGTCGTCTGTTGCGGCAAAGGCTTCGTGGACGCCTTGCTTGGCGAGCACCAGTTCACCCATGCGGTTATTGTCGAAAGTGACGAGAGCGTTCGACAAGACGGCGAGTTCATTGAGTGAGGCCTCGGCCTGCTCGCGTCGTCGCTTGCCCTCGAAAGCGAAAGGCATAGTGGCGAAGACCACGATGAACGCCCCCTCTTCGCGGGCAATCCGCGTGACGATTGGAGCTGCGCCTGAACCCGTGCCGCCACCCAGACCAGTACAGAGGAAGACGATCCGGCGGCCTTTGATGGATGCGCGAATCTGTTCCTCGGACTCCAAGACAGCGCGGTGACCCAGATCGGGGTCACCCCCTGTGCCTAGGCCTTTGGTGAGATTGGTGCCGAGTTGGATTTTTTCCAAGGCGAGACCGCTTGAGAGTGTCCGCTGATCGGTGTTGAGTGCTAGCAACTCTGCACCTTCCATGCCATCAAGCGCGATCCGCTCCAGCATATTGGCCCCGGCACCGCCGAGACCGATGATTTTAACGGCTGACGTCGGAATGGTTTGTTTGGGATGGCGGATGTAGGGAATCATGGTCAGTTTGAAATTGGGGATGAGGAGAGTTTATTTGCCGAACGGCCAAAACATGCGGCCGATCTTACCAAGGACTCCGGGTGGCGCAGCTCGCTCGGTTTCGAGGATTTGCGCATATCGGATGAGCCCGATCGCTGTCGCAAAATGTGGGTCTCTGAAGCTAGCTTGGGCACCGCTGATTTCCGGGATCTCAGGGCGATAGATGTCGCGGCCGAAGACCTCGAAGGCGAGCTCGCTAAAGCCGCGCATCAGGCTGGTGCCGCCGGTGAGAAAGACTCCCGCGCCGATGGCTTCCACGGACCCGACAGGCAGGCGTTGGCGGACGAGTTTGAGTGTTTCTTCGAGTCGCTGGCGGATCACTTCGTTGAGAATGCCGCGGCCGACTTCCACCTCGGCGAATCCGCGGTCATCGGTGAGTTTGGCAATCCCAACGGAGCGGATGGGATCGGCTGAAGCGTCGCCCTCTTGGATCTTGAGTCGATCGGCCGAAGAAAATGGCAGGCCGGTGACGAGGTGAATGTCATTGGTGATGTGGTCGCCACCTACCGGAATGCAGCCGGATGCGGCGATAGCACCATTGAGGTAAAGCGCGTAATCCGTGGTGCCGCCGCCGATGTCAATGACCAGCGCGCCGCGCTCGCGTTGCTCGCGGTCCAGCGCCATTTGAGCCGTCGCGATCGGAGAGAAAACAATATCGTCGACCTCCAAAGGCATTTCACGGACCAGCTTGATGCTGTTTTGAATGCGGGTACCGATGCCGTGGACCACGTGAAAGTCTGCTTCCACGGTTTTGCCGAAAAGACCGACCGGGCTGATCGAATGCTCCAGCCCATCGAGCCAGTAATTGCGTATGATCGGATGAAGATAAACGTGATCTTGGGGGATGTGGACCTCGCGGGCGATGGTGCGCGCCTCTTCGACGTGCTCGGGGGTTACGGTCGGTTCGCCATCGGGCAGGCGATAGGTCCCGCGGTGGTTGACCCCCTGAATGTGGGATCCAGTCACAGCCAGATAGACGCTGCCGATTTCGACATCGCTGGCATCTTCCGCCTTGGCCAGCGCGTCCTTGAGGCAGGCGCGAACCTGTGAAAAATCGTAGATCTCGCCCTTGCGGACGCCGGCGGTTTTGGTCACACCGATGCCTAGGATCTTCACCGCGCTATCTGCCTTTACTTCGCCGACGACCATGCAGGTTTTGCTAGTGCCGATTTCAAGTCCGACGTGAATTTTTGTGCGACGTGCCATGAGGGTGATTTTGGAAAAAGATCGGGTGCGAGGGGGGAGGGATCAGCGGGTGCGGCGTTTCTCGCGGGTTTCCGTGGGTCGGGTCTCAGCGATCAGCGGGGGCGTGGCGCGAGCATCGCCGTGCACCGTGATCGGGACGTTACGCTTGGGAATGAGATTGATCGTTTCGATGGCGTAGCCCTTCTGGCTGGCGTGATCTATCGCCGCCCGCAGGTAGCCGATTTGGCGGGCGTGATCGCCCAGTCCGAAGGTCGCCGCGATGCCCTGGCGCGTGGTCAACAGCATGGACCATTCGTTCGTCTGCTTCACGGAATCGATCCAATGAATGGCTTCGGCATCGGCTTCACAGGCAGAATCCAACAATTGAAAGCAATGCACCAACTCGGGATGGTTGACACGCTTTCCGGCAATAATTGGATTTTCCTTTGAAGCTGGCAGCTGGATCGATGGCAGCCGCACTGCAGACTCGAGCTGAAGCACAGGGCAAGGGTACGCGATCCCGTCGCGATCGACCAACATCGCACCGGGGCGGCGGACTTCGGGCAGTCCGGCTGCCGGGCATGAGATCCAAGCCCACGGGGTGCGGGCCGTCACGCGCACCATCAAGGTTCCTGGCAAGTGCCGCTCGGCGTGAACCTCCGCGATCTCGGGCAGGCACTTGAGTTTTCGTTCCACCTCTTTCACATCGATCTTGAAAAGATTGGGGTTCTGATAGATCTCCGCAGCCTTGACGAGTTCGACCTCATCGATGACTGGATTGGCATTGAGGTCGATCACCTGCAGGCGGAAATCTGGATTGTTGTAGAACGCGTGCTGGATTCCTTGCCCGCCTCCCCAGCCAATACCGGCAATAACGGCAAGGATGCAGGCAAGCTTGGTCAAGCTGCCAGCCACCCTAAGGGCGCCAAGCCAAGCGATGCGCGGCGACATCACGCGCACTTCCAGCACCTTGGAGTGAGAGCTGCGGCGGGATCGGGTAGTTTGGCGTTTGAACATGTTAGGCTCGGAGTTGAAGGGAAAGCTCAGCGATGGTTTTGCACAATTCGGGGAAAGAAATTCCAATGGCAGCCGCGGCTTTCGGCAGCAGACTGGTTTCCGTCATGCCGGGGATGGTGTTAGCCTCAAGCACGAAGGGGCGATTCTGCGAATCGAGTAAGACATCAACCCGCGAATAAATTTCCACGCCCAGCGAGCGATGCGCCGCCAGCGCCGCTTCTTGGACAAGGCGCGTCGTTTCCGCATCCAGATCGGCCGGGCAGGTGTATTGGCTGCCTTTCGCACCGGAGAGCCATGGGTACTTGCTGGCCATGTCATACACGCCCTCCGGCGGAATGATGTAGACGACCGGCAACGCGACATCGTTCAAAATGCCCACCGTGAGCTCTTGCCCGTTGATGAATTCCTCGACGAGAATGTCGTCACCATATTTCGCAGCATCTGCCATCGCCGCTTCAGCATCCGCTTGGTTGCGGACGATATGGACGCCGACGCTCGAACCTTCGCGCGGCGGCTTGACCACAAAAGGAGCGGGAAACGATGGCAAGCGTGGACCGCTGGAAATATCGATGATTTCCGCCCGCGGCGTCGGCACGCCGTGTTCGACAAACGCGGCTTTCGCCAGATTCTTGTCAAAGGCGATGCGGCTACTCTTCACACCTGCACCCGTGTAGGGAATGCCCATGCCTTCGAGGATCTCCTGCAGGCGACCATCTTCACCGAAGGTGCCATGAATCACGTTGAAGGCTAGGTCCGTGCCTGTCGGAAGTTCGATCTCGGGACCGGTCACATCAACAGCCACTGCGTCGAGGCCCAGTCCTAACAGCGCATTCAAGACCGCTTTGCCCGATGCGAGCGAGACCTCCCGCTCCGAGCCGGGGCCGCCCATGAGGACTGCGATTTTCTGGTGACTCAACATGATGTTGGAATTTTAAATTTGGGATTCAAGAGTTCAAAACGAGGCTTCTTCTTCGCCGAGGATTTTAATCTCGGTCTCCAGCTCGACACCGCGTTCGTTGCGCGCCTTGCCCTGGATGAATTCGATGAGGGTCAGAATTTCCAGCGCGGAAGCGCCGCCTTGGTTGACGACGAAGTTGCCGTGGACTTCTGACACTGTGGCTTTGCCACAGGTGCTGCCTTTCAGTCCCATTGAATCGATCACGCGACCTGCCGGCACTTCTTCAGGGTTTTTGAAGGTGCATCCAGCCGAAGCGGCGATCGGCTGGCTGGCCTTGCGCTTTTCACGCGAAGCATCCCAACGCTCTTTGATGTTCGCCGCTGAATCGTTTTTCCCCTTGAAGACCGCTTGCAGGGCAAAGTTCCGCCGCAGCTCCGGGACGTTGCGGTATTTGGCGACGATCTCCTCGCGTTCGCGGGTGCGGATGACGCCGTCCTCGTCGAGAAAAGTCACACGCACCACCTGGTCAAACATTTCAATGCCCATCGCTCCCGCATTCATACGCAGTGCGCCGCCGATATTGCCGGGGATGCCCTCCATCCACTCAAAACCACCAATGCCATTGCCACCTGCGATGCTGGCCAGCTTTTTCAGCCTGACGCCCGCGCCAGCGATAATATGGCCGCGGCCATCAACACTGACCTCGGAGAAGACCCCGCCCATCGGGTGAATGACCGCACCGCGAATCCCTCCGTCGCGCACCAGCAAGTTCGAGCCGCGTCCCACGACGCGCACCGGTATGCCGCGCTCGCGGCAATAATCGACGAGAAACGCGAACCCGTAAAAACTGTGTGGCTCCATCCAGTATTGAGCCGGGCCTCCGACCAGCAGCGTGGTATGGCGGCTCATTGGCTCGTAGAGTTTTCCGTCGATCTCGCCGGGGGGCATCAGCCCGCGCATCTCTTCCAGAATCTTGAGGTCGGCTGCGATTCGCGATCCTGCTTCATGGACATTTCCCGCGCCGAGCGTGATTAGCAAATCACCCGGTTGGAGCGCGTGCCCGATCGCGTGGTGCGCCGTTGCCAGATCCGGGACGTAGGTGCTGGGGATGTCGCCATGCAACTTCATCGCCTCCACCAACGTGGCGCCGGAAATGCCCTTAATCGGTTTTTCCGAGGCGGCGTAGACATCCGTGATAAAGACTAGATCGGCCCCTTGCAGCACCTTGCCAAAGTCATCCGCCAGTGCCTGAGTTCGCGTGTAGCGGTGCGGCTGGAATAAAACGACTAGGCGCTTTGGCTTGAGCGTGCGGGCCGTTTGAAGGGTCGCTGCGAGTTCGCTCGGATGGTGGCCGTAATCGTCGATGATGCGGTAGTTCGGCGAAAGGTACTTCGTCTCAAAGCGGCGCTTGGCTCCGGCAAAAGTCGCCAGCGCCCGGGCGACGAGCGTGAAGTCCGCGCCGCAACTGTCCGCCAGCGCGATCGCCGCCAGAGAATTGAGAATGTTGTGATTGCCGGGAATGCCGAGCTCGACGTCACCCAGCACTTCGCCCCGCCGCTTCACCGTGAACGCCGACGATCCTTTAAGGTCGCGGATGTCGCTGGCCGTGTAGTCGGCGTCTTCCCAACCGTATGAAATCGCATTTTCCCGCGCCGCACAAATCTCGTGGGCCACAGGATCCTCCGCGCAATAGACGAGCTTGCCCGTCGTCTGATTCGCCAGTTGGGTGAAAACTTCTCGGATGTGATCGAGGTCGCGATAGAAATCAAGGTGCTCGGCCTCGATGTTGAGCATGACCGAGTGTTCCGGGTGATAAAGCGCCAGCGTGCCGTCGCTTTCGTCGCCTTCCGCGACCATGAATTCACCGTCCTCCGACCACTTCGCATTCGCACCTAGGATTGGGATCTCCGCACCGACGTAGTGGCTCGGTTTTTGGCCAGCCTCCCGCAGCACGTGCGCCGTCATCGACGAGGTGGTCGTCTTACCATGCGTGCCGGAAATGACGATGCCCTTGCGCGTGTGAAGAATCGCCGCCAAACACTCGGCCCGCCGCAGCAGTTGGGTGGTTTTCGATTTTTTCGCGGCAGCGTAAGCTGGATTGTTCGGTTGGATCGCCGACGAATAGACGACGATGTCCGCGCCTTTGACCGCGGCTGCAGAATGGGGTGAAGAGAAAATCAACCCCACACCTTGCATCCGCTCAGACTCTGCCGTTGTGACACGATCCGACCCACTCACCTTATGACCCATGCCCATCAACAGCAGCGCCAGCCCGCTCATCCCCGATCCGGCGACGCCGATGAGGTGGATGTGGAGCGGTTGACTGCGTTCGGTTAGGCGTTGGCTGAGTTCGATCATGTGGGCAATAAAGTATCTTCGATGGCAGTGCACACGCGCTCCGCGGCATCGGGTATGGCGAGCGTGCGAGCCGCTTTTGCCATGCGTTTGTAAGTTGGCAAGTCTTGCAGGATCGCACTCGCCAAAGTCGCGAGTATTTCAGTATCCAGATCGCGTTCCTGCACCAGTTCGGTCGCGCCCGCCGCAGCAAATACCTCGGCGTTGCGCGTCTGGTGGTCATCCGCCGCGTAGGGGTAGGGCACCAAAATAGACGGCTGACCCGCGATCGCGATTTCCGTCAGACTCGACGCCCCCGACCGCGCGATCACCAAATCTGCCACCGCATAGGCCGATGGCATCTGGTCGCAAAACCCCAGCACCTTGTAACCGGGGCGGTCGCGCGTGATTTCGCAGACCCGCTCAAAGTCCAGGGCGCCCGCGATGTGCAGCACCTGCGTGGCGGGTGGCAAAGCCGCTGCCGCTTCAGCGCAAAGTTCGTTCAGTCGGCGTGCCCCTTGGCTACCACCCGTCACCAGAATCGTCGGCTGATTCGCATCCAGCCCAAAGCGTGCAGCGGCATCCTCGCGCGACGGCAGATCCAGAATTTCTGGCCTGACCGGCGTGCCCGTCGTCACAGTTTCGCACTTCGGGAAAAACGCCTTCGCGGCATCCAGCCCCAGAAAGACCCGGCTGCAAAAGCGGCTCGTCATCACATTCGCCCGCCCCGGTCGCGCGTTGGAGTCGTGGATGAACGTCTTCAACCCCAGCTGATGGCCCGCATAAACCGGCGGCAGCGAAGTGAACCCGCCCATCCCGATGACCGCATCCGCTTGGAAATCTACCAGAATCTTTTTGCACTGGCGGACCGAGCCCCACAGCTTCCACAAAAACGGCAGCATCCGCGGCGACAAAGTCGGCGGCTTGGCCACTGCGGGCACCGTCTGGAATGAAAGATGCCGATATTTCGCCGAAGCCTCCGCATCCACTCGCTTCTCCGAGATCAGCAACATCACCGCGTGCCCCCGCGCCCGCAGCGCCTCGCCCACCGCAATGCCCGGAAACAGGTGGCCACCCGTGCCGCCGCAAGCAATGAGGATTTTTAAGGTTTTGGGCATGAATGCGATGGGTGATTAGCCGTTGGCTGGCACGAAATAATCATTTCGGCGTCTCCTCCGGGAAAATCTAAGTAAATCCTGATTATACGGCAATCCTCAAAACGCCCAAAATCGGGTAAATTTGAAAAAATTCACAGCGTGGGCCTGCGAAGTTACTGGGATCAGGTAAATCCACCACCCCACTAAAAAAATTTGCCATTTTGCGCGAGACCTCTTCTCTCGGAGTCCATTCCCAAAGACCGCGACCGTGGTCACGAAGGATGTTGCCTGGTATCAAAGCTTGGCGTGCCGTCAATTCTCGATCCGATGCGGGAAAAAACGGCTGAGATTGCCCGTGATGGGCGAACGGTCGCCGCGCGCGGACAGCCCGCGGCACTTGTCGCCAACCATCCACAACCCCCAGACAAAATGCTGGTGATCCGCGGCAAACAAGTCGGCGTGTTGTTGATAGATGCGCGGTTCGCTATCGTGGCCTAGCGCCCCCGCCGCGATCGGATTTCCCCGGTCGACCAGGGAAATGCCCGCGCCTTCACGGCCGAAAAAAGGTTTTTCGACCCAGCGGGAGACGCCCTTGGCGCCAAGAGCTTCGCGCGAAAAGTACGCGGAAAGCAGCAGCGGGTGGCCCGGATTGAGCTCCCACAAAACGGCCAGTAGGCCCTTGTTCGAGAGCATCATCTTCCACGCCGGCTCGATGAACCTCGACCGCTCTTGGCCGATTTCCGCAAAAAACGGTTCCTTGACCATCCACTCCCACGGGTAAAGTTTGAAAAGCTTGTCGATGGCTTGCTCCGCAGCATCCGTGAAGCGTCCATCCTCAGAAAATCCGATCTCGGACATGTCCATTAGCACCACCGACTTGCCCGCCTGCTCCGCGGTTTCCGCGAGGTAGGCGATGGTCTGGCGATCCTCCAGATTTTCCCAGGCGCAGGCAAAGTGCACCGTGTTTTCGGGGATTGATTGCCATCGCTCGACAAGTGCCTCGTGGATGGAATTGAGCTGGTCGCTTTCGGGCGCGACCTCTTCCAGCCATTGCCACTGGATGACCGATGCTTCCAACAGCGAAGTCGGTGTATCGGCATTGTATTCGAGTAGTTTCGGCTGTCCGCTGCCATTCCACGCCAGATCAAAGCGGCCATAGAGCGAAAAATCCGCCGCCATCCACGACGTTTGGATCAGCCCCACCGCGGCCTCTGGAATCGCGAGCCGGCCCCACCAGTCGCGCCTGACGATTTGTTCGCAAGCTTCCCGACAAAGCGCGTGGAGTTCACCCGCCGCGCTTTCTAAAGTCTCCGCCGCTTCCAGTGTAAAAACCAGATGCTGATCCTCCGTCCAATAGGGCGCGCCATCAGCACCATGCCAGATCATGCCTGATTCCTCCACCCGTTGCTTCCAATCTGGGCGCGCCAAGTTCGCTTCAAGACGGATTGCGGATTTCATTGCCTTGAGGAAAAATTAGCTACCAAAGGATGACCGGCTGCTGCCGCCTACACTGCTGCGAGGTGAGCCGAAGCCCCCGCGCACCGATTGCCCGGACTGCAGGGGCATTCCGCTGGCGCGGCTTTGGGCGATCATCCGTTGATATCCTGGATTGGCGGCGGCGTAGCTCCCCACGGCGCTGCGCTGGCGATCGATGCCCCGCTGCCAATTGCTTGCTTGGCCGCTGGCTTGATTAAAGCCCGCACCGGGCGAGAAAAACCCGCGGTTGCCGGAAAGAAGCCAATACATCATCAGGGTACTACCGATTCCAAAGCCATGGTTTTGGGATCCCGACGGGGTTGAATTCGTTGCGACTTTCTGCTCATTCTCCAAAGCCGCCTCGACTTTTTTCAAAGCCTCGGGCGAAGGGCGGCTCACCGCCAAGGCTTCAGGCACGTTCTCGTTCCGCCAAACCCCATTGATGAACCAGCGTCCTTCTTGTAGGAAGCCGTAAGGGTGCTCATAAAATTCCCGCGCTTCCGCGTGGTAGTAGCCCACGCTTGGAATGTGAAAATTATTCGCCACCTCTCCGCTGCTGAGCTTCGATTTCGCCAGATCCAGTTTTTCGATCTCCGATTGAGTTGCCGCCATGTCCATGTCCTTGTCGGTGGCCACGTAGCTCACCCCGCGGTCGCAACCTGTTAGTCCAGCCGCGCCGCCTGCCAGGATTAACAGAGTTGACCAGCGTAGAATCCCAGTGGGGTTCAGTGAGGTAAAGAAACTGCGTTTTTTCATGAAGTGTTAAGGATTTAATCGAGGCACCGGCTAAGTCAACTGGCTTACTTGCGCTTTTTCACCCGTGTACCGTCGCTGACCGTATCGGGCGGGTGCAGCAGCACCTCGTCGCCCACTTGCAGGCCCGTGAGGATTTCCGTCAGGCGGCCATCGCTGTGACATGCCTTAACCGACCGTCACCGGCACCAGCGTCATGGTGTCGTTGCCGAAAATATCGATGACTTTGATCGCCACGGTGTAGCGGCCCGGTTTGGCGTAGATGTGGCTGACGGTGGTCATTTCCAGCTCCCGGTCGCGGCGGGTGCGGAAGCTCTGCCACTCGTTCTCGAAGATGTAGGCTCCGGTCCAGCGCTCCTCGAATTCGAGAAACTCGCCAGACGCGGCGTCCACCGCGCCGGGCAGTTCGCCGTCCACGCCCATGGTCTTGGCCATCTTGATGATTTCCTTGCGGCTCTCGTAGTTGAAATCCACCGCCCAGTAGTCCACCCAGTCGGTCCATTTTTGGGTGAGTACCTCACGCTTGACGATGCCGTCCTTGTTCTTGGTGAATTTTGCGAGCTGCCCGGCGTCGCAGACGACCTCGCTTTTCCCCGCCTTGAGCTCGGCGGTGATCGAGTCCACCAAGCCTTGCGAGTAGTGGACGGAAAAGTCTGTCAATTCGATGGCAAGCGCGAGTTTGTTCTTCGGGTCGTAGCGCGGTACCGCTTCAACGTAGGCGATGTCGGCGAAGCGGACCTGGCCCTTTTCCACCGCGCGTTTGTCGAAGACTTCCGGCGGGATCGTCTTGGGTGCGATGTCGATGCCCTTCTGCTTGGACTCCTCGAGCACGGCGGGAAACAGGCCCATCTCGAACTCGAATGCCAGCACGTCCACCCGCGTGGCCCCGCGCTTGCGGCATTCCATAATGACTTCCTCCACGAATAGGCGGCCCACCGGCAGATTGATCGGGCCGACGACCACCAGTCGTCCGCCGTTTTTGCCGTGGAAAAACGCGTTGTCCGGCAGCGGCTCGGCGCGGTAGGCTTTGAGGATTAAATCCCGGAATTCCTGTTCCTTGCGGGCGAGCGCCTGCTCCTTCTTTTTCCCACTGAGCCGCCCGCTGACGTTGAGGTAGGCTTGGCGCTCGTAGCGGCCGAGGTTGAGCACCTCGAAGGCGCGGAACGGCTTACCCGCCATCTTCAAATCCCGCTGCACCTGGATCAAGCGCTTGCGCGTGGTGTGGATGCCGAACTTGCCGAGATCGCTGGTGATCCACTTGCGCCCGAGCTTTTCGGCCACGGCGGCGGTGGTGCCGGAGCCGCAGAAGAAATCGGCGACGAGGTTGCCCTCGTTGCTAGATGCGGAAATGATTCTCTCCAGCAAACCTTCCGGCTTTTGGGTCGCATAGTCTGCGGAGCGATCTCCCGGATCTTTGAACTCCCAGATTGTCTGAACAGCTTTGCCTGTATCCTCATCCGCGTAGCGTTTTCCTCGCGGATTTCCATTTGAGGACCATTCAATTAGGCCGTCGGCGTCCATTTTATCGAGCGTCTCTGGAACGTAAGCCCAATGACGGCCTGATGGAGGCATTAAACCTCGCCAGGCCATACCCGTAACGCCTGACCGGATGCCCTTCGCGTGCAACGCACCGGTCGTATAAAGACGGCCAGTTTTTTCCTCTATCAAAGGGAAGTCAGCAGCCAGTTGATCTTCATCACGGACATCATAAATTCGATTTAATTTGGTCTCTTCTGATCTGGTGAAGAACAGAATGGAGTAGTGGATATTTCCAAATGATGAGCTTGTGTAGTTCTTCGGGTTGCATTTGATCCTAGTGATTTCATTGCGGAAATTTTTGCTTCCAAAGACTTCGGCCATAGCCAGTCGAAGATGGGAATTCACCCTCCAATCACAATGCAGGTAGATACTCGCCTCCGGATGCATCAAATCCCGCATCAGAATCAGCCGTTCATAAATCATCGAGATGAACGAATCCGCGCCCCTTCCCCAAGTATCGCGGTAGGCGATTTGTTCGAGGAGGTTGGGTTCCTTGTGGAAGGTTTCGCCGCCGATCTCGATGTCCATGGAGAAGTCCGCGCCGACGTCGAAGGGCGGGTCGATGTAGATGAGCTTGAGGCCGCCGGCGTCCTCGATCTGGCGGCGGAGCGCGCCGGATTTGAGGGAGGAGAGGATGAGCTTGTTATCGCCCCAGATGAGTTTGTTGGTCCAGCCCTTGGTCTGGCGGCCGGAGGTGTCGAAGAGTTCGGACTGAAGTCCAAGACTACTTTCCTTCCGCGGCTCGTCGATGTGCTCGAGGGTCTGGAAGGGTAGGATGGCGGTGCAGACCTCGCGGGTCTTTCCATTCCAAACCAGCTCGACCTCGCGCTTGTCGGCGAAGAGCATGAAGCGGTATTTCTCCGGCAGCGGCTTGCCCTGCTCGATGAGCTTGATGAGATCGCGCTTCTCGGTCTCGGAGAGGTCGTAGTGTTCGGTGGATGGACGGGCCATGGTGGAAAAGGGGGTGAGGAAATCAGCAAGAATGAGACGGCAGGAAAAAATGGCTTGAATCGCGAGGATTCACGTGGGAAATTCATCCCGAACCACTCAACTCCCGCATGGGAGGTAGGCGGTGACCACTCAAACGCCGTTTTCCGCAAGGAAGATGGCGTTTAGTTTTATGGGTTGCTGGGAATGAGGACGAGTCCATAAGGATGAGAGATGCAGGCCTTGAGATTGAGCATAGGCTTCAAAATATCCAAGCACCGGATCACGAAGGGATGATCTAGCTCTGGAGGCGAACGGCGCGGCAGCGCCGCTAGACCGGTATCGTGCGCGGTAAGCGCATAAAACAAAAATGCCAGCATGTCGGCCAACTGGATGAAATACGACTCGCGGGAATCCTTCGGCAGCGGATCTTCGATTAAACGGCGGATATCCCGCTGGTAGGCGGTGTTTTCAAACATTGACGGCACGTAGTTGATTTTCTGCATCCGGCGGGTTGTTGAACGCATCTTAGCGACTCTGCCATCATCCGTGATGATCAAAAAACGATTGGCGACTGAGCCCCGAAGGTCGGTTTCGATCCGATTCACCGAATAGGAGAGTGCCCGGTCCAGCACAGGGAAGTCGGGATTTCTGATCCAAGGCTTGACCACGACGGTGGTGATGGCCCGCAAGGAAAGCTGAGCCGCCAGCTGACAGAAGCGAATGACAATTTCCGTCCGTTCGGCCCCGGTAAGGCGGAGAGGCGAATAGGGTTTTTTGTTAAGAAGCAACTCGCGCGAGTGGATCTCCAGATTGAAGGGGAAGTTAAAATCCTTCGACAGCTGCCGCTTGAACCCAGCGATGAGGTCGAAGTTTTCCCGCCAATCGAGAGCCGGGCAATAAACGGCACTCAAGACGAAGAAGGGGGAGGCGTACACCGGAAAGCCATCATCACCGGCTTCATCATAGTAAACAAGATGCATGGTCAGGATTTGTATTCGACAAAGCTGACGGCGAGGTCGGCGAGAGTGGCAGGCTTGTGTTTTTCGAAGCCGTCCTGATCGACGTAAACGAAGTCATAACGCGTGCCGTTGTCCTCAGCGGCGGTGGCATCGGCACACCATTGTTTCAGGCGTGCCATTTTTTGCGGGAGGTCGAGCTCCTCGCGGCCTTTGGTTTCGATGACCCAGACTGTACCCACCTGGTCACGGGCGATGAAGTCTGGAATGTAGTTGGAGAGGTCGCCGTTGGCCTTGACGTAGTCGAACTTGAAGCCGATGGCGAGGTAGTTTTTGGTGAAAGCTTTCACGTCCGGCGCGGCTTCGAGGAAGGCGGCGAAGGCGAGCTCGAAGCCCCCGGCATTCACCTCGCCGACGATCTTGCTGAAGATGGATTTTTTCGCAGCGAGGAAAGGCCGGTGCTCGGTGCGGAACGGGCGGGTGTTTTGGAGCCGGATGTAGTCTTCGATCCGGGTGGTGCCGGTATCGGCGATGGTGAGCGCGTTCATCGCGGCCTTGAAGCAATCGTAGAGGACTTTTCCGACATCCGGTTCGGATAGGTTCCGCAGGACGACCGGATCTTCCAGATCCACGGGCGAGGCCTCAAACAAATGCTCGCGCATAAAGTCCCGCACTTTGGGATAGAGCACGTCGTAACCGCCGACGAGGCGCAGATCCTTGAGCAACTGGCGGGCGAAGAAGGCAACGACGGAGCGATAGTCGGCAGGGCCGGCACCGTCGAGAAGGACGGTGTGGTGGATTGCCGAATCGAGCATCGTCTTGAAAACGATCTCGCGGGTTTCTTCCGGCGTGAAGGACTTGAGAGGCAGCGGCTTGTTGCCCAATGCCGCCGGATCGAGATCATGGAGATCCTTGAAATCGCGCTGGAAGCGGCGGCTGAGTTTTGGGATGGGAATTTCCAGATCAGCGAGGTTCTTTTCGGTGCTTTCAGTGTCCACTTCGACGATCAGGGAGTCCTTGCGCGTGGCCCCCGCACCCATTGGCACATGATCGAAGGTGACGCCCTCGTTCTGGATGGACTCGACGAAGTCCATGAAGGCAGGCGTGCCCATGACGGAAACCGTCTCGCGCTCGTCGCTGCCAAAATACATGCGGCGCAGGCCGCGGCCGAGGGTTTGTTCGGGAAGGATGTTGGACTTCGCGGCGTAGGCGCGGAGGCCGACGATGGTAGTGACGTTTTTGACGTCCCAGCCTTCCTTGAGCATGAGGACGGAGACGATGGCCTTGAAGGGCGATTTCCAGGAGTCGATTTCGTTGGACTGCTTGCGGAGCAGTTCAAGTTCCTCCTTGTTTTTGCCGGAGGCCGCTTCGGAGATTTCGCCGTTGTTTTTGGTGTGAATGGTCAGAACGGCATCTTGCAACTCGGGGCAGATCTTTTGAAGATACTCGCCAACTTCATCGCAGTTTTTCGTATCGTCCACCATGACGAAGAGCACGGCTTTTTTGCCCAAGGCTTCGTGTTCGGCGTAACTCTTGCGCCACTCTTCGACGCCAAGCGCGAGATAGTCGGCGTATTTTTCGGAGAAAATGGCGGTCTTGTGCTCGCGGAGCTTCGCATAGCTGGCGGCATCCGGCAAAACCGGGTGCTTGACGACGTTTTGGTAGATGGCCTCGACCAACGGATAGTCGGAAACGGTTTGCACGAAGATGGCTCCGTTGTCATGGCGCGGCGTGGCAGTGACATCGACTTGCAGCGTCAGCCGACAATCCTTTTGGAGCATCTTGTGGTGGATGTCCTGGATGGATTTGAACCACGCCATCTTGGGATTATGGATGTGGTGGGCCTCGTCGTTGAAAACGGCGAGTTCCTCGATTTCGCGGACGATCTCGCCGAGGTCAGTCTTGCTGTCGGTGGTTTTGCCCGAAGGTTTGGCGCCAAAGGCATCCGAAAGGAAATAATCGCGAAGATCATCGTCATCCAACGATGGTTCAACGACATCGCTGAGGAAGACCCGGTGAATATTGGTGAGGAAAATGTTGCCGGTATCCCGTAGGACACGCACGTCGTCTTGGATGTGGAGCGTGAGTTGGAAATCATCGCGCCAGTTTTGGCCTTGGTGGCCATTGTCGGGCAGGATGGGATCGTTGAAGAAGATTTTCAGGCCATCGAAGTCGGAACGGAGACGGTCGAGAACGATGATATTCGGGGCGATGACGAGGAAGTTGCGGGAGAGCGCGGAGTCTGGTTCGTAAAGCTTATGGAAGAAACTCCATGCAATGAGCAGCGAGATGACTTTGGTCTTCCCCGCGCCTGTCGCCATTTTCAAGACGTAGCGCGGCCAGTCTTCGGAAAACATCCCGGATGATACCGAACCGGACGCATCGAAGCGTAGCAGGTCGAACTTGTCGTGAGCTTTCCGGACATCGTGCAGCCAGATCACCGTCTCAACAGCCTCTCGTTGAGAATAATAATACTGGAATGGAGAGAGTGAGCCGTCAGCGGTCTCCAAAAGATGATCGGTTTCAAACCACCACTGGAGCAAGGCTACGGATGTCTGGGAGGCTCCGGGATAACCCGCGTTGCGCCATGCGTAGACTTCTTCCCGGATTTTCGAAACCAGCGGCGGAAGAAGCTTTTCGTAGGCGGTGCTGCGGAGCGTTTCATCGGCAGGAAACCAGCGCTGCTCAGGGAGCAGCGGGGCGTAAGGCGAGGCCGGAAATTCGGGGTGTAGAGCCATAGGGTTCGTTATGGGAGGGAGCGGCTGAGGCGATGCCGTTAGAGAGATGAGACGCAGGGCTGATAGGTCCTGCTATCGGCTTAACCTAACAGGCATCTATCTGCCCGATTGTTTGCCCCGTGGGAAGGGGGATTTGGTGATTGGCGCAGATTCTCGAAAAAATGTGGATTTTTTTGACTCTCCGTGCGCCAGTTTTCAGGGAAATCTACTGTGGTCACGGGATGTGACCCTGATTGCAACTACATGGGGCGTCGCTTCACCCGTGTACCGTCGCTGACCGTATCGGGCGGGTGCAGCAGCACCTCGTCGCCCACTTGCAGGCCCGTGAGGATTTCCGTCAGGCGGCCATCGCTGTGACCGACATCGACCGCCTTGAGCTGTGCCCTGCCACGGCGGAAAACATAGGTTTTCCAGACGTTGCCTTCGCGGAACAAGGCGCCCGCAGGCACGATCAAGGCCGACTCCGTGCGCCAGATGGCGACGCGCACTTCGACGCGGAAGCGATCCCCCAGCCGCTTGGCCATTTCGGGCGAGTCCCCCAGATCACTCAATACAATCACCCGTTGCTCCTCCACGCCCAGCGCGGAAATCTTGGTGAAAGCGGCAGGCTCCACCCGGCGGACGCGGGCTTTGAGCGCGTTTTCGCCGCCCCATTGCTCGATCTCCACGCTGTCGCCCGGGTGGATGGCCACGGCATCCCGCGAAAGAATCTCCGCCTCGATTTCCAGATCCGCCGGATCGCCGACCTCGAGGATGGACACTCCGGGGCTAACGATCGTCTCGCTTTCCTGCATCACTTTGAGCACGCGGCCCGAGACGGGAGATTTGACCTCGATCTGGTTACCGCGGCCGCCCGCTTCGGGACGCTCCAAATTCGCGCGGGCTTGGGCCAATTCATAGTCGATGACTTGCAGCGCAAACTCCGCCGCCCGCACTTCCGCCGCCCGCATTGACGCCTCGCCCTCGACCCGGTCGCGATCCATCGCCGACACGCTTCCCTGCAGTTTCGCAGCGCGGACGCGGTCGCGATCCGCTTCGGCCAGCTGCAGTGTCGTGCGCTTGGCGTCCAAAACTTCCACCGCCTGTTTGCGAGACGCCTCCTGCATCGAGACCGCCGCCTCGGCTTGGATGCGGGCGCGCGGATCAAGCAGCGGCGCAGCGATCGGCTCGATGGTGGTTAGCAAGGTCTCACCGGCCACCACCTCATCCCCCGCCTTGAGCGGCACCCGGCGCATTTTTCCGGCGATCGGCGCCGCCACCACATAGCGATTTCTCACCCGCGTTTTGCCCTCCTCTGAAACGCGGACGGTCAGCGGCCCGCGGGCCACCGCGCCGGTCTCGATGAGTACTGGCTTCGGCCACAGTCCCCACGCCACTAACATCAAAAGCAGTAGCCCAGCCAGCCAGGGCAAAAATTGGCGGACCAAGTGCCTGCCGTTCACACTGCGTTTGACGTCCCATGGCGCGTTGCCAGCTGGGGGGGTGGTGGGTGGCGTTGCCATGATTTTCTATCGACGGAGATAAACGACTTCGTCGCCGATGACAAGGCAATGCCCGCTTGCCGACTGAAGTCGGCGCTCCATCGCGGCGCTCAATCGCGGCGGTTGAGCGCCATCATGAGGTAGTAGAGAAGCTGGGCGATGGAACCGACTGCCGCCGCCACGTAGGTCATCGCGGCCCAAAACAGCGCGTTTTTGGCCCGGTCGTGCTCGATGCTCGAGGCGATGCC
>Ga0194063_10000807_pt1 | contig 21869 bp, 18 predicted proteins | sample SepL3720m_MetaG_FD_155459 | JGI IMG/M metagenome (GOLD analysis project Ga0194063, IMG submission 155459) | Anoxic zone freshwater microbial communities from boreal shield lake in IISD Experimental Lakes Area, Ontario, Canada - Sep2016-L373-20m | ecosystem: Environmental > Aquatic > Freshwater...
AAGCGGGACCCCGCGCTTTTTTGCCCAGAGATCCCAGCAGGCATTCGTGACCGACGCGAGCGCCAGTTGGACGACGCCTTTGTGAGGCCCCAGCCAGCGGAACTGCTGTTCATCCGCCATCTCCTTTTGCAGCGCGCCGAACCCCGACATGACCTCCTCGATATCCAGACCCTTCAGCCGGTTCGCATAAAATTCGCCCGCCCGGCACACAAGATCGTTTCCCTCTCCCAGCGTGAACGCGAGCCCGGTTCCGGTTTGCCCGCTGTCGTCTTCGAGCAGAGTCACCGCATACGAATAAACGGGGTCCTTGTGGATCGCGTCGCTGCCGTGCTCTCCGCCGATCGGGTAGCGAACATCCCGGGTGGAGATACGTTTGATCACGGGGTGTCGCCTCCATATTCCGCCACTGCCTCAAACATCGCGACGACGTTTTCCGGCGGCACGTCGGCGAGGATATTGTGGATGGTATTGAAAACAAACCCTCCGCCCGGCGCGAGGATGTCCATGCGGCGACGGACATCGTCCTTCACTTCCTGAGGAGTTCCGTGATTGAGGGTCTTTCGAGTGTCGGCTCCGCCGCCCCAGAACGTGATGTCCTTCCCGAACTCAGCTTTCAGGCGCTCCGGCTCCATCTGATAACAGGCGGTCTGCACCGGGTTGATTACGTCGAACCCGCACTCAATCAGATCGGGCAACAGAGAGTAAATCGACCCGCAGGAATGGAGGAAAGTTTTCATCCCCGAGTTCTTGTGGACGTAGTCGCAAAGCTGCATGTGGCGGGGTTTGAAGAGCTCGCGGTAGGTGGCCGGTGCCATGAACGGCCCGGTGTCGGTCCCGAGATCATCCCCGAAGCGACATACATCGACAACATCTCCGACCGCGCGGCAAACTTTGTCGAGTGTCGCCATGTGGACCTCCATGAGCGCGTCGAGAAGCCGCTCGACATTCTCCGGCTCTGCCAAGAGATCCATCAGGAAATTATCCATCCGGCGCAGAAACGTCCCCCACTCGAAAAGGTTGCACCCAACTACGACCATGATCGCGCGGTCGGTGGACGCGCGCAGCGCGATCGCATTCGCGCGGAGGGTTTCCCAGAACCCTGCGTCGCCCGCATGGTCCCAAGGACTGTGAGCCAGCGCGGCCCAATGAACTTTCCCCATCGCTTCCGCCAGCCCGCTGAAATTGGCGGGATAGTCGTCCAGCCACGGGAAGCACGTCTGGTCGTAGAAATTCATGTCCTTGAGCTGCATGGCGATTTCCATGCCGTCCGGGGCATACGAGCGCCAGCCGCCGTCCGGCGTGGCCACGGGGTGGAACCATTGCGGGTATTGGGCCGTGCTGCCGTCGAAGAGGGGGACGTCATACCAGTCCGAATCCGCCGTATCGAACGTGCGCGCAACATCCACGACATCGATTCCGAAGCGGTTCAGGATGTCATCCTCCGGCTGCGCGAGCTGCTGGACGACATCATACACGCGGTTGTGCCCGGACGTGATTCCGAGATGCCTTTTCACGTTGCCGTAGGCGATGGCGGAAATCCCGGAGCTCGGCGTGGAGCCGAGATCGACCGGAACGCGGTCGGGTTCTTTGTGGGCGATTGCGGAGAGGATTCGTTCGCGGGATGTCATGGTGGTGCTAGATGCTTTGACTCGACGATGAGGAAGTGCGGCGGTATCCGATCTCCGCTCCACCGCTCACATGCATGATATGACCGGTCACAAAGCGTGCCTTGTCGGAGACCAGAAAAGCGCAGGTGTCGGCGATCACATCTCCATCTGGGCAGTAGCCAAGCGGATGGATTTCATCCAGGTAGCGGTGGATGCCACCGGAATCCGGCTGCTCCCCCGCCCATTTGCGGAGCATCGGAGTCCACGTGCCGGCCGGGCAGACCGCGTTGACCCGGATCCCCAGCGGGGCGTAGTCGAGAGCCATTGACTTGGTCAGCGTATTCATCCCGCCCTTCGTGGCGGTATAGGCGGCATGGTTATCCTGGCCGATAACCCCGACGAGGCTCGACGTGTTCAGGATGCAACCCTTGCTTGCCTTCAAGGCTTCAATACCGTGGCGGGTGGTATAAAGAACGCTCTTCAGGTTGATGTTGAAAAGTGCATCCCACTCGCCATCGGAGGTTTCATGGAGCGGCTTGCTGGGAGTGGCAATTCCCGCGTTGTTGTGGATGGCATCAAGACGCCCAAACGAGCCCAGCACCTTCGCGATTGCGGCTTCCACATCGCCATCTTTCGAAACATCGCACGCAAATCCAAGATGCCCGTCGCCCAGACTGACGGCGGCCGTCTCCGCTTCCCCGGCGGTGCGCGAAACCAGTGCGACCCGCGCCCCTTCCGACGCATACGCCTTGGCGCAGTCCCAGCCGATGCCGGTTGAACCTCCGGAGAGAAAAATGACCTTGCCAGGGAGAAGCATTGGATTTAAGTTGTCTGACAACTACGATGTAAGCAAGATTAAAACATCATTTTGCTTTCGCCTTCCCGCGAGTGTGCTCTTTTTAATGCTTTCCAATGAAACGGCGATTTGAAACTTCCCATCTTCCCAGACGTGGGCGAAGAGTCGCCATGGCGGAGGTTATCGAGCGGGAGATCGTTGAAGCGAAGTGGTTGCCTGGTAAGAAACTTCCCGGCGAGGAGGAACTTGGCGCAAGGTTTGGAGCGAGCCGGTCCGCTGTTCGCGAGGCGCTGCAGGCGCTCAAAACCCGGGGTTTGGTGGAAAGCCGACGCGGAAGCGGAAGCTATGTGACCACCGAACGCGGCGCCAGCGGGGTGCGTGACATGCTGGCGCTTTATTCGGCGCTCAGAAAGGATGCTCCTTCTTTTATCGAACTCATGGATCTGCGCCTGCTTGTGGAAACCTTCTGTATCCGCAGGCTCGCCGATTCCGGATCCGCCCAAGGTCTTGACCGCCTGCACCAGTGCCTCATGTCCATGGAGGAGTCTGTTGATGACTTGGCCAAGTTCGGCTGCGAGGATATTTCGTTTCATCTGACTCTTGTGGAGGTGTCCGGCCACCAGCTTTTTTCCAATATCATGCGCGGCCTGCTTCCCGGACTGGGCGTGAGGTTTGCGCTGGAAACGTATATCGATGCCGCGCTGGTCAGCCGGAACCTGGCCGACCACCGCGCCATTTTCCGGCTCATTAAGAACTGCGATGGCGATGGCGCAGAAGCCCGTCTGAAGAAGCACCTCATCGACTCGCGCCGACACTTGGAGTCGATGCTTCGCGAACCCTTGCCCCTGGTATGAGCCTCGCTGGGGAACGCCACTCCCTTGCAAGGATTTCTTCGGTCGCATACTTCTTGAATCTTTCGGGAAAGAGGAAGGCTTTCGCCGCCATGATGGCCAGCCCACGGGCAGCAGGAACTCACTGTCGATTTTCCAGCCGATGTTGAAGAACGGCGCGGGTGAGTCAATCCTCCGTCCCGCCTCTCCCGAGCTTCGTCTTCGCTGAGGGCGACTCCGGCATTGTGGCGGGCGCTGAGGGCTTGGAGTCCGCCGATGATCTCCTCGGCGGCTTCCGGGATCAGGTCGCCCTTGATCTTGAGTTCGAAGCTATGCTTGAAGAACGCGGCTCCTTTTTCACCCGTGACCCGCAGGATTGCTGCATCGTCGGTCGTGCCACGGTAGGAATTTGAGAACCCGCCGCGAGGGAGCTTGCCACCGGATGTGGCTTCGATTGAGGAGACCACTGCCATCTGGCCTGAGTAGTGGGCGAAGTAGAACGGCTTGGCGATGGCGGAAATCCCGGAGCTCGGCGTGGAGCCGAGATCGACGGGGACGCGGTCGGGTTCTTTGTAGGCGATGGCGGAGAGGATTCGTTCGCGGGATGTCATGGTGAGCATTCTCAGATTCGAGGAAAGGAGGTCCATCAAAGACGGCGATAAAATTATCGCCAAGTCGTGAAGCTGTCATTGCGGCTTTCTTCAAACGGGCTTGAAAAATGTCCACTCCCCGGATGCATCCAAGCCGAAACCGGCGATTCTTGTTGAGAAATTCTGAAAGGATTTCTCAATCACCGAAACCGGGTTCAATCAATCCCGCCGCATTTAAACGTAGAACTTTGCCTGGTATTGTTTCGGGCTCAGCCCGGTGGTCTGCCGAAAGGCCACCCAGAAGCTGTTCGCGTTCTGGTAGCCAGACTTCTCGGCGATTTCATCCAGCTTCATGCCGGTTTGCGCCAACCCCGAAACCTTCAGGATTTTGCCGGACGACATGGATGTCAATGCCGGGCGCATCCTCGAGGGCGACTCAAACCTCGATGGCGTCGGAGAGGAAATCCACCGCCTCATCCACGAGGTGGCAGACGGCAGACAGACCGCATCCGAGTCCCTCGGCCATCAGGAATTCGTTCTCGGATACAAGAGCTTCGATCCAACCGGCCCGGCCTGCCATCCAGCCCTCAATCCAAGTGCATCACTTGCTCGATCGGCAGCCAGTGCTGGCCGGTTGGCGTGCCTTTGAGGACAACCTGGCAGGCGTCGGTGAGCGGCCACCATTTGTTCTTTGTCGTGGGATCATTTGCGATCAGGCCGAAATGCTCCCGCAGGTGCGGGATGTGCTCCAGAAAATTGACAGGGTCGTTGATTGCCACGTGATTGAATAGCACGAGATGGGGCGGCGCAATTTATATTCTGTAAAAGTTGAGATTTAGTTTTGGGGCAGGTCAGTAGGATTCATGTTGAGGTAGATTTTTCCGGTGAGCCACTCTTCGCTGATTTCGCAGAGGAGGGCGGAGATGAGACGGAGCAGGGACGCTTCGTTTGGAAAGAGGGAGGCGACGCGGGTTCTGCGTCGGAGTTCCTGATTGACGCGCTCGATGGCGTTGCTTGTGCGCATGCGGCGCTGGTGGGTATGGAGGGGCACAAAGCGTGCTTGCAGCTCGCTGGCGCATGTGTATTAATACACACTCAGCAGATCCCAAGAAGAATCAGCAACATCGTGAATGGATTGAAATATCGAGCGCCGCATTCAGCACTAAGCCCCGAGGAGATTATTCTGGATATCAAGGAGCGAATAAGCCGGGGGGAATTGCAGGTTGGGGCAAAACTTCCAACCACACGGGAACTGTGCCAAATCTACAAAATTGCGCCAAACACCCTGTCCCGCTGCATTCGGAAATTGAAAGAAAATGGATATATTTCCACCAAAGTAGGCGATGGAATCTACATTACAGACCCTGAGGGGAGCACCACAGCCAGACTTCAGCGGGAACATTTTAAGACCACATCATTCGTTTTTCGTATTCACTCCACCGGCGACGCCAATTCGGATCACTATTTGAGCCATATTTATGACCAAGCGATTCTGGGCATCCAAGACCAGTCCATTGAAACGGGGGTCGCCAGTGGGGCAGTCATTTGTCCTGATTCCTTGGTTAAAGACAAAGCAGCGTTAGTAGAGTTTGTTGTCCGGCACAGTGCGACTGCCGATGGGGTCTACTTCATTGGTCAAGTCGAAAGTATATCAGATTTGCTGGCAAAAGCAGTCCGCAAGCCCTCGATTTTTGTTCTCTCGGGACAGCATTCTCTCCACCAGCAAAATGTGTTTACCGTGGATCGCTACCTGGCCGCATGCACGATCATGCGATATCTATTCGATAAAGGCCACCGCCGAATCGCCTGCTTAGGTGGACCATTGTTGGGAAAAGCGACATACGATAATACATATGGAGGCCGGGCGAGAGCCTGGTCGGACATCATGAGCGAATACGGCCAGCCTCTTGCCCCGTCTTTGTTGTTTTCCTGCACAGAACATGTGGACGATATCACCAGAGCGGCTGAAGCCATTGTTGGTTTATCTGCAGAAAAGCGGCCGGGCGCTGTGTTTTGTTTTAATGACATGCGCGCCATGATCTTGCTTCGCGTTGCGGAACGGGCCGGATTGCGGATTCCGGAGAACATGGCTATCGTGGGGTTCGACGGCGCCCGTGATGCGGTTGAGGCGGGCATCACAACAATAGAACCCCCATTTTACCTCAATGGCCGAAATGCTGCTACAAGCATGCGCCTGCTGCTAAAAGGCGAGATTTCCCCACCTATTTTCTCAAGCATTTCAGGTGGGGTGAAGGTTGGGAAAACCGCATGACCCCCCTAGACAATCGGCACCCAGAAACAATCGCTTTTATCCAGAAATATTTTCAGATAGAATAGCACTGGCATTTCGTTCACTCCATTAAGGAGAACCTCTCACGACAATCAGCAAACAATCATGGGGCTCTATATCGGCCGAGAACCCACCACGGAAGGCTCCCAGACTTTTCCGCCCCCAAAGGTCACGGATTTCACATTCTCCCGTCATCCCTATGTCGGTGAACGAGAACCCTATTTCCTGCCGGGCCTCCATGCTGAGGTTATACAAGGCGATGGCCCTAGAACCGTCCGCGAGCATCTTGCTCCAGACCTCGCATTCATGGTAGTCACCCTCATAGCGTTCACCTTTTCCCCAGTTCAGCACGGTCCGTATGCCTCGGGTCTTAACCCGTCTCGCCTGCCGACCTAGGGGGTCTTGGTTGACCGCAAGCACCTCTTCGTTCCGCAGCAGATCCAGCACTTCTTTTTGAAGCAGACGGATGTCGCATCCCAGCAGGATCGGGGAGGCGAGAAGGGCCCACTGCGTTAGATGCACTTTCTGTTCCGTCGCGGACATCCGGCTTTCTCTCAGTTCCGCACCCAAACCGAAATTTCCCACAACCAGCATGTCGGGATCAGCCCAATGTCCGGGTCCCACAAACGGCCCCCATCTGTCTGCGGTCATGAATCCGCACTGCACAACAGAATGCGCCCAATCCGGGAAGTCCTGGCTGTGCTTGAACATGTCGGTAATATCCCCGGTGGTTCGCCAGACGTTTGACAATCTTGCCCATTCACAGGCGTACTCGAAAGGAGCCGAATTGGATAATGAGAACACGATATCCCGACCGCAGTGACGTAGCGCGTCGCTCATTTGTCGTGTGTGTTCGATATCAATCGGATTCCAGTCATACTTCAGGTAATCAAAGCCCCATTCGGCAAACTGACGGGCATCCTGTTTGTGGAATTTGTATTTCCCGTGCCTCTTGCCCCCCCCAGCAGCGGGTGAATTAAGTATGCGTCCATCAGGAGTATCCGCCGAACCGCCCGTGAATCCGGCATAACTGATGCGCCAGGGAGTAGAATAGATTCCTACTTTCAGCCCCAGCCCATGCACATAGTCACACAGGTCTTTCATATCCGGGAACTTTTCATTGGGCTGCAGCGCAAGCCTGTCGGGACAGCGTTCTCCCTGCCATCCATCATCAATGTTCACGTAGCTGTAGCCATAATCGATCAGTCCGGTCTCCACGAGTGCTCGGGCCATTTCTCGGACCTGCTCGTCCGTGATGTTCTTCCCACAATAATTCCAGGAACTCCACCCCAGTGGAGGGGTTAGCAGGATCTGTTCGCCACAGTTTATCTGCATGTGACCGTGGATGTCAGATCCATCCCCCCGGGCGTGAATGACGACACAGTGCTCGCCCAGATTATTCAATGTGCCTGTTATCAACCGCTTGGTTTGGTCAAAGATCAAGCCTTGGGGAAGTCCCTCAACAGAGATTTCCTCCACGTCTCCGCTGATGCTGATGTGTTGTCGAAAAGGATTGCCAGGACGTATTCCAACTTGGGAAGGGAAGTTTAAAGATAAGTTCATTGCTCAGCTCCTTCCTGCAGGCCCACAAAGCCGCGTTCACCGAAGGAACCTCGATCCTCCACGCGATTCCCCTCCACCGTCACATTCCGAGTATTGCGGAACCAGCCAAGTGCCTTTTCATCGACTCCTTTCGCCTTCCCGTCGCCAAGAGGCGGATGAATCTGGCAGCGTACGAATTGGTTGCCGGTGATCCGCAATCCGTCGACGGATGTCGCCAGAATCACCACTCCTCGGATATTCTCGAAAAGATTATTTTCTATTGTAATATTCCGGAAAACGCCGGGCGGGGCGGGCGCACCCTCCATGTCCGTGTCATAAATGCTTACGGCACCGCCTGCATCCAGACTGTTTGGTTTGGGACACCAATGGCCGCTGCCACGAATAATATTGTTTCGGAAAATAATATTCGCCATCCCGGTGGCACCTCCTCCAGGAAGGTTCGAATACAGGGAGAGGGCCGTGCCGACATCCAGATAAGTGTTGCCTTCAATCACGCCATTGCTGGCCCCGTTGATCAGGCCGGCGCGGCCCGAGCTGTGAAAAGTATTATTCCGCAGGACAAAATTTGAACAGTTCCGGTCCGGCGAATAGAGTGAAGTTCCTGGTGTCCAAGGAGGGGCTGAGTCCAACATAACTTCGTTGATTTTAGACAGCGGGAACTGATAGAAAGCACCCGGTTTGGCGGTCCTGATTTTTTCGCGCAACTCCGGGGACAGCGGACATTCGTCCAATCGAACCTTGGCCAAGCTCTCGATCCGCACGCTGGGTCCGGCCTGAGACGAGGTCAGGCGGTCGCCGGGCTCCAGCTTGTCCACATATTCGGAACGGCTTACCAGCCAAGCCCTGCGCCCCTCGGTGGCAAGGAACAAAAAATCCCTGGAGGAAAGGCTCCAAGTGTCATCCCCGGCCGACATTACTACGCAATTTTCCACCAGTGGCCCCTTGCGCAGGCAGTTGAACTGTATCGCGTCCCAAGTTGCGGTCAGCAGCCGCCCCTCGGTGGCCCCGGCGGGGGGTGGGCCGGGAACGATACGAACATTGTCGTAATGGTGGTCCCCATACCCGCCACCTGCAACGATACCAAAACCGGGCGCGGTATGAAGTGTGATATCTTTCAGAGCTACCCTTGCGCTGTACTCGATGGAGATCGCATGGGCCATGCCATCCATTGTCGAACCTGTAGCCAAGGAAGCGAGGTCACCCACTGAGGCGACCCCCCCGAATCCACCCTTCCTTGTTATGCGGACAATTCCACCAGAACGCATTTCGGCGGAGGTTCCCCACAAAAACGGCATGCCGTATTTGCGATGACGGGTGTTTGAATCGACGATGTCAATTCGTCGATACGGTTCCAGTGGATATCCTTCATGAATCGTTACATCCACCCATGCATCATCGGGTCCCACTGCGGTGATCGTCCCCTGGGTGAAAGGGAGCGGATCGTAATCAATCACCAGACCACGAATCGTCAAATCCTCACAGTCCGCGATAGTGAGTGCGCGTGTTCGCTTTTCACAAATCATCCGCACGCCCTCTGCCCGAATGGTCAGGTTTCTCGCTCCTAGGATTTCAATGAAAGCCTTGTCCTTGGTCGTACCCCGATAGTCACCGGGCGGGATCACCACTTCTCGTTCGCCACTGGCAACTGCCTGGCGGAAATGTTCGCGCAATTCAAGGATGGAATACTCAGCAGATGCCGATGCTTCAACCTTTAGTTCCGTTACGTCTCCCGCCATCAAGGGTAGCTCATATCCAAAGGAGAGTATTGCGAGCACGAGGATAACATTGGCGCCACATACGACGAAGGCGGGAGAATTTCGAGCAATCCGAGTAATTACACTTTTGCTCTTAAATCGAGTTTTGACGATTGAAAAAACCATGCGCGATTTGTTTATAGGCGATATCAATACTATTGCAAGGATATTTTTCAAGAGATATTCCACCAACCACAGGTTACAACAACGCTTTCGAACATCGGGAGATAGGGCTCATGTTTTCAACACAGCTAGATCTGGTCTTCCTTTCCAGAAGATCCTTCCGTTGTTTGGAATTCTGTTTAGGTATACTCCAGCTCGGAAAATTGTTATGCCTGCTGTCACTTCATTTTCAATTACCGGAATCAAAACATTGGGATAAAGAACATTAGCATTCGGTGTGGACTTAATTACTGTCCCCTCACGCTTTGAATCCAAATCCCAAATGCCGGTGAGGCCGTGTTCATTCCAGAGAATGGATTGGGAGCCATGAGTATAACATGCCTCACTCAGGGAGTAATCAATTTCACATTCCATCACCGGTTCGATTGCCTTTTCGGTTCGGGCCAAAGCCACCATATAGTCATATAGGGCATCGGATCTCCTCAGGGACCCCCCCCTCGTATGCCCAAAGTCTTTGAGTGGATTCAATATGATGACTCCTGAAGTGCAGGTTGCTGTCAACCACCGTGATGCGTGTTGTGACCGTCACAAAAAGTGCGGGACTCCACGTCGTCGTAATTTCATTTTTTTCGATGTTGTAAGAGATGTTCCGGGTCTTTCTGTAAAAATTTCCGGCTTCATTGTCCAGAGCCGCCGCAATGTGTGGGCGGCCATCTTGGGCTGCCTTGCCCGGGTGAAAACGCCCTTGCGATTAAGGATCATTCGTCCGAGTGACTGCCCGACTTTGAAGTCTGCAAAGTTCCATACGTGAAAACCAATCATCCAGGGCTTCTCTTTCAGGGCATCGATTTGTGTTTCAATAATTTTGGACTGGAACTCCTCCGTAAACATCACTTCCGGAATTTGGTGCTCTCCGTGAATACAGTCGGCTCCGAACTCGGCCAATATGATGGGCTTTTGATATTTCTCATAGAAACGCACCAGTTCATCGATGAGATAAGGCACACTTTCGTCAATGTGACCCAAACACTCATACCAGCCGTAATATTTGTTAACACACAGCACATCGAACAACTGAGCCATGGGATTTTCTGTGGGAGTCGAATGCGCGGCGTAGGTCACTGGTCTGGTGCTGTCCAAACGCTTTGTCGTTTCCACCAACTTCGAATAAAACCGCATACAGGCGTCATATTTTTCTTTTGTATCAACAGAACCCGAGGAATTGGGTTCATTCGCCAGGGACCACATGACAACCGATGGGTGATTCCGGTCCCGGACAATGAATTCCTCAAGAACACGGACTGCCTTATTCAAGATATCTTCCTTGTAAAGTCGGGCGTTGAGCCCGACAAAAGGAGTCTCTGAAATAACGAGGACACCCTTTTCATCGGCGACATCCAACCATTCACTTGCGTAGGGATAATGTGAGGTTCTGAAGGAATTCGCGCCGATCCATTCCAGAAGCTCGTAATCTCGAATGATCAAGGGAGTGCTCAATCCCTTGCCAATCACATCAAAATCCTCGTGCTTGCCAAACCCCTTGAAAACGACGGGTTTTCCGTTCAGAAGGAATTGATTATTTTCAACCTTGATACTTCGAATGCCAAAACGGACCCTGTAGCAATCGGTGAGGGTGTTTTCGGAATACAATTGGATGTCCAGATCGTATAGCTCCCCCTTGCCGATATCCCAGATCCGGGGATTTCTGATCTCAAACGAAAAATTTTCGATCGTCGATTCCGACATCAGCGAACGGGTATGGGTCTGACCCTCAACGATGATTTGAATCTTTCCTGAAACAGCGCCGCTCAGTTTTATGTCACAGCAAATCGTCGCCGAGGAAGCGCGCTGGGAACTCTTCACGTGGACATCTGCGATGAAAGTTTTATCCGTGGTGTAAATATACACGGGCCTGTGTATCCCGGAAAACGGGAAGAAGTCATACGCGGTCGCCGGAAACACTTTGCTCCACCCCGTTCTTAAATCATTGGCGCTCATTGAAGCTGGCGGCAATGCTTCAGTATCCAGGGAGCCATCTGCCAAGACGACAATCCGATTTTCCTCTCCCACTCTGACCTGTGTGGTAACGTCGTATTCAAATGGTAGGTGGGGACCTATGTGTTCTCCCAGTTTTATTCCGTTGAGCCAAACGACAGCATTCTGACAGACGCTGCCGAAGTATAACATTACACGTTTTTCTCTATAACTGTCTGGCACAAAAAAGCGTTTCTCATACCACCCCTCATCAAAGTGTAGATAGCTGTCTATCAACTGTTCATTCCAACTGCCGGGGACCCCGATTTTGCGGGGGTTCGTCAATCCATTGAACAGACGCTTTTCGATTCCATCCCCTTTTGCCAGTTGAAAGTCCCAAATACCGTCGAGGCAGTGTAACTCTCTTTTTTTATTTTGCTGTGGTCTTAACATGATGGTTCTAAATGATGTTCAGTTTGATCCGGCAGGGTTTGATTTCCTCGGCTGGACTCCTGAAGGCCTCGGCCAACTCATCGGTCTTGGCGGCGGCAACGGAGACTGCGAGGATAATGACGGGGATCAGGTTTTTGATAGACATGCACCTGCGGTGAGAAGCTCTTGAATGCTTATGCAATCGCCCCGAGCAGTCACATCTTAGCTTGCTGAACATAAAACGATTACTCCTTTGCAACGAGATGGCAGGCGGCGGAACGGCCTTCCGCAAGGTTCAAGAGTGCAGGACATTCTTTATCGCACGGCTCGAAGCTTTGCGGGCAGCGGGGGTGAAACGCGCAACCGGAGGGAAGATTGCCCGGATCGGCCACCTCGCCGCTCAGATTCGTATTCATGGGCTGGTCGGGATCCGGGTTCGGCACTGCCGACAACAATGCCCTCGTGTACGGGTGCTGTGGATCCTTAAAAAGTGCGGCGGTTTCCGCCATTTCGACAATGCGACCGGCATACATCACCGCGATACGGTCACAGATGTGCCGGACCACGCTTAGATCGTGCGCGATGAAAATGTAGGTGAGACCGAATTCCTGTTGGAGATCCTGCAGGAGGTTGATCACCTGCGCCTGCACGGAGACATCCAGCGCCGAAACGGCTTCGTCGCAAACCACAAGCGACGGATTCATGATGAGCGCCCGTGCTATTCCAATGCGCTGGCGCTGCCCACCGCTGAACGCGTGCGGATAGCGGGTTCGGTGCTCGTGCTTCATGCCGACCTTTAGCAGCATGTCCATAACACGCTGCTCACGCTCCTCCCGACTGCCCATTCGATGAATCACAAGAGGCTCCGCGACGATGTCACCCACGGTCATTCTGGGATTCAAGGACGAGAACGGATCTTGAAAAATCATTTGCATCCGGGTGCGAAGCGGCTTGAGGTCGGCTTCGGAAAGCTTGGCAAGATCGACCGTTGCGGTTCCCTGCGTGCGGAACAGCACCTGACCTGCCGTGGGGGTCAACGCCCGCAGAATGGCGCGTCCTGTCGTGGTCTTGCCGCAGCCCGATTCTCCTACCAATCCGAGCGTTTCACCCGGCATGAGGTCAAAAGCGATTTGATCGGCGGCTTTGACGTCACCGATTTTCTTTTTGATGTATCCCTTACTGTAAATGGGGAAATATTTGCACAGACCACGGACCGACAGCAATGGAGGCTGCTCGTTGGAGGTGATCATTTCAGCCCTCCAATCTCATGGACCCGCAGACACGCGATCTCATGCGTGTCGGACAAAACTTCGGTAGCCGGAGGTCCTCCCTGATCACATAGCCCCTCCTTCGCATGGGGGCAGCGCGGATGAAACGGGCAACCCGCAGGAATGGCAGCCAAGCCGGGAACACTGCCAGGGATCGAGGGCAGTCGTGCCTTCTCCTGGGCCAAACTGGGCAGGGAATTCAGCAGTCCCATCGTGTAGGGGTGCCGGGGATTTTTCATGATTTCCCGCACCGGGCCTCGCTCGACAATACGCCCCAAATACATCACGCAGACCTCATCCGCCATTTGCGCGACCACTCCGAGATCGTGGGTGATGAGCAGGATCGATGTGCCCAGTTCCGACTGGAGTGTCTTCATGAGGCCCATGATCTGGGCTTGAATCGTGACATCCAGGGCCGTCGTTGGTTCGTCGGCGATCAATATCTCGGGATTGCAAACCAGCGCCATGGCGATCACTACGCGCTGCCGCATGCCTCCGGACATTTCAAACGGATACTGGTCAATCCGACGCTCCGGTCCCGGAATGCCGACTTTGCCGAGCATGGCAATGGCGCGGTCGCGTGCCTCGGCCTTGGTCAATTTCTGATGCGTCAGGATGGCTTCGCACATCTGGTTCCCCACCGTATGCACGGGACTGAGTGCGGTCATTGGCTCTTGGAAGATCATGGCGATCTTGCCGCCCCGCAGTTGGTATAATGCTTCATCGCCTTCCTTCAGCGCACCGATTTCCACCGGTTCTCCGTCCGACGGGCGGAAGCAAATCCTGCCGCCTGTGATTTTCCCGGGCTTCTGAATGAGTTTCAGAATCGAGTAGCTCGTGACGCTCTTGCCGCAGCCGCTTTCACCGACAACTGCGGTGACCTTGCCCCGTTCCATTGCGAAGCTCACATCGTTCACCGCGTGGACCTCGCCCTCCTCGGTGGCAAAGGACACACGCAGGTGTTCGATCACCAGCACATCGTTTCGGGATTCACGAATGTCGTTCATTTTTCAGTGGTCAACTGTAGGGGTCGGCGGCATCGCGGAGGCCGTCGCCCACAAAATTAAAGCACATCACCGAGAGGATAATGCTGCCCACGGGAAGGAGTAGCCAGGGGTAGCTCTTGACGACCTGCATGCTCATGCAATCCTGAAGCATCACCCCCCAACTGATGGTTGGTGCCTGCAAACCAATGCCGAGAAAACTCAAGGCTGTCTCTCCTAAAATCATGCCGGGCACCGTAAGCGTCAGCGACACAATGATATGGCTGGTGAATCCCGGCACCAGATGGCGGAACAGCACGCGGGTGTGACTGGCTCCCAGCAGGCGTGCCGCCACGGCATAGTCCTCCTCCCGAAGCGCAAGGATCTTTCCTCGCACGACCCGCGCCATGCCCGTCCATCCCATTAGCGAGAGAATCACCGTAATTCCTAGATATACCTCCATGTTGCTCCATGAGCGCGGAAGTGCCGCGCCCAGTGCCAACCAGAGTGGCAGCTTGGGAAATGCGTTGATGATCTCGATGACGCGCTGGATCAAGTTGTCAATGCGACCGCCGAAGTAGCCGGAGATGCCGCCCACGCTCACGCCCAAAACAAACGAGATCACGATGGCGACGAGGCCGATGGAAAGCGAAATGCGAGCGCCATAGAGAACCCGGCTGAAGATGTCGCGTCCGAATTTGTCACCGCCCAGGAGCAAGAAGCGCGGCAGCTCCCCGGTGGGTGGAACTCCATTGAGCGCCTCATAACGGGAAGCATCCACGCCGAAGAAATGCGTCGTGGATGGAAACAGGCCCGCCAGGCGATAGGGATAGCCTTTCACAAAGAACCCGAGCGGGAGAATTTTTGACTCGTCGAGAGTGTAGTAGCTGCGCTGGGTAACGGGATCGGCATGACGGACCATCGGATGGACATAAAACCCACGCGAAAGACTGAACGAAGGAAAGGCGGGGGGAGCGAACAGGAAGCGTGTGTCCTTTTCGAAGGGATCGCTCGTCGAAAAGAATCCGGCAAAAGCAGCAATGAAATACAGGCCACCCAGCAGAGCCAGTGAAAGTGAGGCAAGCCGGTGACGCCGGAATCGCAACACGATGAGATCCCATTGCCCCATCGTTCCCACGTCGGGTTTCCGTTCCGCCTTTGCGGCGGATTTCCAGAAATTTCTCATCGTCCACGCCCCTCCAGGCGAATTCGGGGGTCAAATGCCACAAGCAACAAGTCGCTTAAAAGCGTTCCGATCACGGCCAGAATACTGAGCAGCATCAGCATGGAGCCAGCCAGATACATATCCTGCTGCATCACCGCATCAAGCTGCATCGGACCAATGGTCGGGAGACTCATCACGATGGCGATGATGGCCCCGCCCGAGATCAACTCCGGCAGCATGCCGCCAAATCCCGAGATGAAGGGATTGAGAGCCACACGCACCGGATACTTGAGGAGCAGTTTCAGCGGGCGCACCCCGCGCGCTCGTGCCGTGACCACGTAGGGCTTTTTGAGTTCGTCCAACAAATTCGCCCGCATAACCCGAATCATCCCGGCCGTGCCCGTGACCCCGGCCACCAGAATCGGCAGCCATAGATGCTTGAGCAAATCCACCACCTTGCCAGCCGACCAGTCGGCCTGAACCGCATATTCCGGCGAGAACAATCCGGACACCGTGAGCCCTAAGAGGGACTCGGATGCAAACATCAGCAAAAGAGCCAACAGAAAGCCGGGAACGCACATGCCGATAAAACCGCCAATCGTGAACACGTAATCAAAAAACGTGTATTGTTTCGCGGCCGAGTAGATCCCAATCGGCAGTGCAAGCATCCAGGTAAACAGAATGGTCCCCAGCGAAATGAGAAATGTGAAAAGCAGACGGTCCCCGACCTTCTCGTTGACGGGCATCAGATCCAGCATGGAGCGTCCCATGTTTCCCTGGAGCAGCCCCTCGTCGCTGGGTTGGAAGGTGAAGAACCACTCCAATCCCATCCACCAGGCATAGCGCCGCCAGGCCGGTTCCTCGGTGCGGAACATCTCTTTCATATCCTGAATCACCCCTTCGTCAACCGTTCCGCCCTGTTCCTGCATCTGCATGATTTTGCTGGTGATGGCATCGCCTGCGGGAAGCTCGATCACGACAAAGGAGATGATCGAAATCACCACCAGTGTCGGAATCATCATCAGCAGGCGGCGACCCACGTAAGGGGAACGCACGACACACAGGCCCACAAGCAGAATGGCCGCGATCCACAGCCCCCATACGACGATTATTCCCAGAACCTCGCGGGAACGATCCATAGCAACCTTCGCCACCGTCTCACCAGCGACGATGGCACCTTCCGCCGTCAGCGGGCGCAGCGGCTGCAGTCGGGAAATCTCGCTCGCGATATCGTCCAGTTCCCGCTGCGAGGGTTGGAAGTCTTCCCAAAACCAGGTCTCAGGCCCCATATTCGACGGGCTCAGAAACGGCCAGGAATAGACACCTTTGCGCGGCACATTGCGGAAACCATCTTTCACAACAGCCAGTTGAGGCAGGGGAGCATAGAGATTGAGCACGTAAACGTTTTCCATGGCAAGCGTCAGCATTTCCCGAAACAGGGCCCGACGCTCTTCCAGTGAAGCGGCCTGCTTGACCTCTTGGTAAAGCTCCATGCCACGGCGCTGGGGCGAGCCTGGGGGGGGCGCTTCGCCCCGTAGCTCGGCAAGGGGGTCCGCGAACAGGCCTCCGGCTTGATACCATCGACCCTCACGTATCGCGAAATTCGATTCGCCGGAATAGGGGAAATAGTAGCGGGGGTCCAGAAGGGGAAAGAAAGCACCGTGGCCGTCCCACACGCTCATGTCATGCAGTCCAGCCGACTTCTCGACATAGAAGATGCTGCGATCCTGCGGGCGCAAGCGTGCACGCACGCCCACTTTGCGCCAGTCGTCCACGATAAACTCGCCGGGACCTTCACCTGTGATGCCGGTGTAGTTGATATCAAACAGCAGCGAGGGTCCGTTGGGAAAACAGCGATAACCGTCGGCATCACGCGAGGTCAAGCCGCACGCGTCCAGCAGGGCATTGGCCCGCTCCGGATCAAAGCGCACATAGGGATCCTCGATATCCGGGAATGCAAACGGCGATGGGGGCACCGACCCGGTCTGGTGCGGATATGTCAGACCCTGGAAGAGTGCGTCCACGATCGCCTGCCGGTTCACCGCGAGCGACAGAGCCTGGCGGAACCGCTTGTCGGCCATTAAATCAGCCTTCTGGTCAACCGCCACGTTTCCCGCTTCGCGTCGTCGTATGAGGTTGAAGCTGAGAGCCCAGTCAGCTCCGTCGCCGTTAATAAAATGATACACCTGGTAGCCATATTGCTCTCGCTGGTTCATCAGTAGAATGTAGTCCTTGTTTCGTATGTAACGCGCCTGCATGGAGGCCTCGCCCTGGGCCGCTGAGATCGTCAGCATGTCCATTGATTTCTCATTGACAACGATCCGGTCCAAGTAGGGCAACTGCTTTCCTTCTTCGTCCACGGCCCAGTAATAGGGGTTGCGGACATAAGTGATGGGCGGCGTGGCGCGCTCGGTGCGAATGATCCAAGGATCGATTGATGGCTTTTCGATACGCTTGCGTAGAAAGCTGTAGACTGCCTTGTCGTTGATTAAATTATGTTGTTGTCGAACGCGTCGGATGAGTTCGGGATCCCCGAGGGTCGGGTGAAATGGCTGGAGAAAGTGGCGTGGAGACGCACAGAGTAATGAGGAGGAGCTCGCCAACTGTTCGAGAAAAAAGGGGTTCGGCGCAGAAAAGGAGATGCGCAGAGTCAACGGATCGGGGGCCTCAATGTGTGCAGGTTCTCCCCGGTGAATGAACTCCTGGGGCAATCTGCCCGCGTTGACTTCGGGGTTCAATTGCTCGTCTTCCCACCAGTAAAGAATGTCGGAGGAGGTGAACTGCGCACCATCGCTCCACCTCATGCCCGGTCGCAATGAGAAGGTATAGACCCTGCCCCCGTCCTCGACCGTCCAACCCTTGGCCACATTGGGAACAATCGGAAATCCCTGAGGGCTCCATCGAACCAGACCTATGGGCTGCATACGCGGGGGGCCGATATCGTTGAGGTGGAACAGATCTCCACCATAGCGGCCAATGCCGTCGACGCCACGCAGCACCAGCGGTTCGGGCCCAACGCGTTCGGCAACAGGCGGCAGCATTTGCCGGGCGACGAGGTCATTCAGCGCGGGGGATTGCGCTTTCGGATACCATGGAGCTGCGGCGCCAGCGGTATAGTCGACATCGACCTGCAAACGTATCGGCTGCTCCGCATCGATGTCCTGATCCTTCAAGTCCTTCAACTCCTCAAGTTGCACCGGGTCGGGACGGAGGGGTTCCGACTCCACATACCCACCAAAGGGAAGAGCGCTCAGCAGAACCAGTGCGCCGATGATTGCGGCACCCGCCAGCACCATGGCCAGCATTTTCGCAAGAATTTTCATGCTTATTTATCTACCAGTCGGAGCTCAAACAGCGGCTTGCAGTTTCATCATGCGCACTGGATTGGAAGCGAATTACGGTGTTTTCGCCAACTCGTAAGTTAGCGTTGTTCAGGAGTTTAAACGCCTCGCCGAGGGTGGAAAGTTGGACGGTGTTTTTCTCCAAGCTGCCATCCCTCACGGATCCGATGAAGACCGCCGGAAGTTTGGCTGCCGTGGTCTCGCTGTCTTTTACCTTGATGCAATTGTGAGTCCCGGCCGGAGCCTGTTCGCCGTTGGCGGTAACCAAGATCGAGGCATCGCGGCAGTCGCTGATACTATTTCCCGTGATCTGCCTTGCTATTGGAGTTCTTATCAAGAAAGCCGAGTCATATGTCACAGTATTGATACAATATTAATGCTGCTTTCCTGCGTCAATACATTTGTTCCAAAAAACACGCCAACCCCTTCCAAAAGAAAATCCAAGCTCCTTCCCTGCCTTCCTGGCAGCGTTCCATGACCAACAGCCAAGCTCTCAAGCACGTCCTTGGAATAAATAACTTTCTCTTGAATATTGACAGATTGCGAGATCGGTGGATTTGCTGGTCCATGGCTCCATCGATTCAGAACACCAAACATTTTAAAGTCTCGAAAATGCTCGGCGAGCAGATCCGTTTCCTTTCCGTCGGAGAAATGATTCCGACGGTCGCCGCACTGAAGGACCAATACCAGGCATCCCAGGCGACTATCACCAAGGCCCTGGACCGCCTTCGGCAACAGGGGGTGGTGGAACGGCCGCCGGGAAAAAAACGCCTCGTCGTCGCCCCCTTCGCGGTGCGGCCCGATTTTCGGGTGACCCTGATCCGTCCCCTCTGGTGCTCGCCCGATTACGATGCGATCACCAACCAGATTTACGAGCTGGGGCTCCAGAAAAACTTTGCGTTTGCGGTCCACGTCTTCAGTTCCTACAACGACCTGAATCTCGAGCAGGCCCTGCACAATTCCGACGCGGGGATTGTTATTGGCAATGTCAACTTGAACGCGCAAACCGTCGATGCGTTCAGGAGTTTCCGCAAACCCATTGTTTTTCTTCGCGAGATGCCTGAAAAAGTAAACCGCGATTCGATTTGGGTGGACGATTTTGCCGTGGGAAGGCTGGCTGCCCAGCATCTGTTGAAACTCGGCCACGAGCGGATTTTGATCATGCTCAGCGAGCCGCCAAACCCTTCAATGTCCATGCGTATGCAGGGATGGAGGAGCGCCATGGAAAAGGCAGGCGTGGAGCACGTAGCAGCGCTGGTCTGCGATTGCTCCGTCCCGCCGGGCAGGGACGCGGTATCGGGTTCCTACGACCGGTTTTCCTCCTGGCTCGATGGTGGTGCGCATTCGTTCACGGCGGTCTTCTGCGTGGCATGGACCGGTGCACTTGCTGTGCTTCGGGCGCTGCGGGAGCGCGGGATTCGCGTGCCGGAGGATGTGAGCGCCATCGCGTTTTCAGGTGAATCTTCGCTTTGTGAATTCACTTCTCCTCCTCTTACCACGCTGGAAATTGATTTGCATACTTACATGAATGAGGCGGTCAGGTTGATTGCCAAAAATATCGAGCCTCAGGTCGAAGGTTATCGGCCCGAAAACATCCGGCTAAAACCCTTTTTGGTGGAGCGCCAGAGCACGGCCAGGCCACTCCCCGGAATGGGCGTTCATGCGCCTCGATGGTGATTTCCGCCAAAGTTCACCTTGGATGAGGAGGCCGGAGCGTAGCGCAGGCGGGCGAATGGGGGCGACGCCGCAGGGTGGGGGGCTTTGATCTCCCGTGTGAAAAACCCTACCGCAAGCTCCTGACCCGTCTTCCAGCACCGCTGGTGCGCCATATCCTCGCCTCCTTCCGATCTGGCGACTTGCCCGTTTCCCATGCCGCCTCCGAATTGGGGGTGAGCCGTTCGCGGCTCTACCAGATCTATGCCGACTATTTGCGGGCGGTCCCCGGCGGCCTTCTCTGGCCCTCTATGTCGATTATCACAGCTTCTTTTTCTCCTCTGTGCCAGAGGCCCTTACCCAACTCGGAGCCGCACTCCGATTTTATGGCGTAGCCCTGCGTTTTGCTCCGACCCCTCAGGGCAAAGGAAGATAGAGCGTCTCCATCTCTTCTGGCAAAAACGTCTCCCGGCTCTTTTCGCACCTTCTGGGTGATTAGCTTCAATATTTTTCAGTTTTAAAATGCCTGTCATTGATTATCAACGTCTTACAAGACGACTTAGTCGGGAGGTTTATTTGACATCGGCCTCGAAGCGATTTAGTTTCATAAAAAATATATCGATTCATTCGCTTAAATATATCTACAACTAAAGAATACCCTCCCCCCCATATGAAACTTATCAAATTCCTCTCATTCGCATCGTTGGTCCTTGCTGCCGGCTCTGCATCACTTCTGGCCCAGAGCCCAACCTGGAACACCACGGTCACCCCTTCATCTTGGGATACCGCGTCCAACTGGGTGGGTAATACCATCGCCGACGGGTCCGGAAACACTGCGGATTTCAGTCAGTTGAACATCGTGACGAACACCACGGTAAACCTGACGGTCAACCGCACGATCGGCAATCTCATTTTTGGTGACACCACAACCCCGAGCAACAACTGGACTCTGGCCCCGAACGGCGGCCAGTTGACGCTCGCCGGAGGGACACCAACCATCACGGTGAATAATCTGGGAGTAGGTCAATTGTTCATCTCGGCAGTGATCAACGGGAGCAGCGGCTTGACCAAAAACGGCACAGGGACGCTGAATCTTACTGGCAACAATACTTTCACGGGCGGGGTCACGATCAAGGATGGCACACTTAGGGTCGCAACCGCAGCGCCGCTGACGAATGCCGGGACGATCACGATCGGCGATGGCTCTGGAACTTCTGCCCGGCTCCTCCTTTCGGGAAATGCAATCCTCACCAACAACATCACCATTGGATCTGGTGTGTACAGCAATGGGGCGATTGAGGGTTCCGTTGCCAATTCAACAGTGAGCGGGAACATCACGATCACCGCCCCCGGTCCACACTTCAATTCCAACGGCATCACTGTGCTGACACTGCAAGGCATGGTCACCTATACGGGCGGCACGGTTTTACAAACTCAAGGTACGGTCATTTACTCCGGCAGTGGCTCTGATTATGCCAGTATCAAAACCAATACGGGTGC
>Ga0194063_10000808_pt1 | contig 21866 bp, 18 predicted proteins | sample SepL3720m_MetaG_FD_155459 | JGI IMG/M metagenome (GOLD analysis project Ga0194063, IMG submission 155459) | Anoxic zone freshwater microbial communities from boreal shield lake in IISD Experimental Lakes Area, Ontario, Canada - Sep2016-L373-20m | ecosystem: Environmental > Aquatic > Freshwater...
ATACCATACTATTCATACTTTAATTCGAGACTTACCAACAGTCTGCTCAACTGGAGTGATGAGTTCTGGCTCAGCGTCTATACAAGGTTTTCTGTCCCGACTTATTATCCGTACGTGTTTATCTTCCTGATTATTTCTGTATTTTTCTGCCTTTGGATAAACTTTCTTGCAAAGAGAACAATTTATCAGCCGTATGAAAAACCTGATTATCCACTTAAAAAGATTGTTGTCTTCTCCGTATTCAGTGTACTTGTTGTTCTGGGTATGAGAGGTGATTATCATACTGACAAAATGCCATTGAGTGTATCGAATTCGTTCTTCGCTGATTATTCTTTTCCAAATCAGCTTGGTCTGAACCCTGTATACAGTTTCGTCAGCAGTTTTAAACACGAGAAACCTTCTTTTATGATTAAAACCAACTTTGTTCAGAATACTCAGAACTATCTTGGTATTAAACATAAATACGACTCTCCTATTGCTCGTGAAGTTACTTTTAATTCCACCTCCACAAAGCCAAACATTGTTATTCTTATTGTCGAAAGTCTCAGTGCGTATAAATTTAAAAGGTATGGTTATCCTGATAATATTATGCCCTTCCTCGACAGTATTATGAATGTCTCAGCGAGTTTTGATAATATTTACACTTCTGGGATTCATACTTATGACGGTATTTATTCTTCTCTGTTCGCAATGCCGTCAGGTTTAAACCATAAAGCAATGACTTTTCCGCTTACTGCTGGACAGAAACATTCAGGCATCTCTAATGTTCTCAAACAGAAAGGATATAAAACATCTTTCTTCTGTACCGGTGATAAAAGATTCGATAATATGAATGGCTTCTTAATGAACAATGAATTTGATTTTATGTTCAGCCAGGATGATTATCCTAAAGAATTTAATTTTACCGAATGGGGTGTTCCCGATAACGTGATGTTCGATTATTCTCTTGATAAACTTAATGACTTTTCAAAGTCTGGTAATCCTTTTCTTGCTGCTTATATGACCGTATCAACTCACGAATCTATTGCGTTACCCGACTGGGTTTCTTTCAAACCTGATGCTAAGGATAGTTATGACCGTAGATATCAGTATTTCGACTGGTCTTTGTCTGAGTTTATTAAAAAAGCACAAACAACCGATTGGTTTAAAAATACTATCTTTGTTATAATTGCTGACCACGGTCAGAACTTTGAACCTGTTTATGACCTGTCCTTGTCATATAATCACAGCCCGATGATTTTCTTTGCACCTTATCTTATTAAACCGTCTCACTCTGAGAAGCCTGGGCTTCAGATTGATCTGTTCCCGACTTTGATGGGATTTATAAAACTGCCTTATGTTAACAATACTCTTGGTGTTGATTTGCTTAACGAAGGAAGAGAATATGCTTATTTTTGCAGCGACGATAAAATCGGATGTATTGATGAAGATTTCTTTCTTGTTATCAGAAAGGATGGTCCAAGCTCACTCTACAATTATAAACAAAAAGACTTAACTAACTATATAAATGAATATGAATCCTATGCTCAGGATATGAGAAAGTATGCCGAAACTATGATTGAAACTGCTTACTGGATGGGGGAACATAAATTTTTATCACTCCCTGGCCAGGAAAGGAATAAATAAATTCTTATGTCACAGAAAACTAAAATACTGGTTGTGCAGATTGGTAAAATAGGGGATATGATTCTCACTACTCCCTTATTCGCTGAATTAAAAAGACTTTACCCCGATTCCGAAATATCCGTTCTTGCAAGTACTAAGAATTCTGCCATTACTAAGAAACTTTCAACCGTCGATTTTACTATAGAATACAATAAGAAGTTATTCTCAACTCTTAAACTTATTGCTTCTTTTCGCAGGAAATCATTCGACCTGTGGATTGATACTAAAGATGAATATTCAAGCACTTCTAAACTTCTTAAATCTCTTTGTGGTCCAAAGAAATCCCTTGGCTTCAATTTCGATAAGAATGTCTTTGACGTTGACTTGAAGAGTTACATCGCAGGTGAACATCGCGTAGATATTAATCTTTCACCCGTTAACTATCTGTCGAATGAAAAGAAACTCCGTTCTGTAAAACCCAATGTTGATATTCCGTCGCAGGATTCAATAAACGTCAGTAAGCGTTTGGAAAAAGTTTCAGGGAAAAAGATATTGCTTAACCTTTCAGCAGGTATTAACACAAGAGACTGGGCAGCAGAGAAATGGATTGAAGTGTCTGATGCAATCGATTCAGGTTGCAATGTTATTCTCACAGGTCAGGAAAAAGATTATGAAAGTATAAACTTAATCATCGGTAAATCAAAAAGAGAGAAAATATACTTCATCGAGACCAATACAATATTTGAACTTGCCGAACTCATCAAACAATGCGACACAATCGTCACTCCTGATACCTCAGCAGTTCATCTTGCCTCCTGCTTCAATACACCCATAGTCTCCTTCTTCCACAATGTCGACTGGGTTCACCGGAAGTTCGCCCCTCTCTCCGAAAAACAAATCATCATAGTTTCAAAAGAAAAAAACTCCTTCAACAGCATCACTGTCTCCGAAGTCATTAACGCAATAAACTCAATTAAACTCTAAATCCTAATTCGTGTAATTCGTAAAATTAGTTTAATTCGCTTACATCTCTACCTCTAATCTTATCTCTTTGCCTAAAAAATTTCTTCTCTGTGCGCTCTGTGAACTCTGTAGTAAAAAGCTATAATCTTATCTCTTAGCCTAAAATCTATCCGTGAGAATCGGCTCTTATCGTCTTTTATCCGCGTTCTATTTTAAAAAGTTACTAATCTCTAACCTTAAAAAATCTATCAGTGAAAATCATCTCTAATCATTCTCTTTCAGTGTGCCAATCTTTTTGACTCTTAGCCTAAAAAAATCTCTTCTCTGTGCGCTCTGTGAACTCTGTGGTAAAATCTCTAATCTTATCTCTTAGCCTAAAATCTATCCGTGTAAATTGGCTCTTATCGTCTTTTATCCGCGTTCTATTATTTCTCCTTACTCCTTACTCCCTACTGTTCTATTTCCCCAGTATCTTATCATAAAACTCTTCATAATACCCTATTATCTTATCCTCATTAAAAAACTCCGCCCTCTCTCTCGCATTCTTCTGAAAGAGCTTATACTTCTTCTCTTCCGAGAACAATTCAACCGCATACCTTGCCATTCTTTCTACATCACCGAATTCAGCTATATATCCCGTTTCACCGTGTAAGTTTAATTCAGGCAGCCCTCCCACACTCGAAGAGATTACAGGTACTCCGCAGCTCATTGCCTCAAGCGCTGATAAACCAAAACTTTCCTGCTGTGAGGGCATTAAAAATAAATCTGCGATTGATAATATTTCAGGTAACGAATCCTGTTTACCCATAAACTTCACGTGTTCCATAATACCCAGTTCCCTGCAAAGTCTTTCGCACTCGCTTCTTTCAGGCCCATCGCCGACAAGTATAAGTCTCGATGGAATCTTTTCTCTTACTAATGCAAAGATTTTAATAACATCGGGTACCCTTTTTACGGGTCTGAAGTTTGATACGTGAATAAGCACTTTCTCTTTAGGGTCGGCAAAGTTCTTCCTGAAACAGCCTGTCTTTTCCTCGGGGTTTCTTCTGTATTTATCTGTGTCAATAAAGTTTGGAATAACTTCTATGTCTTTTTCAATCTTGTAAGTTGACATTGTCTTGTCTTTAAGGAATTGTGATACTGCCGTTACTCCGTCCGACTGCTCAATGCTGAATTTCATCGTCGAAAGGAAACTCGGCTCAAGTCCTACAAGCGTTATGTCCGTTCCGTGAAGAGTTGTTATAACTTTAATGTCCTTACTGTTCTTTCTCTCGTTCTTAAGTATCTCTCTCGCAAGATAAGCACTCGTTGCGTGTGGTATTGCATAGTGTGCGTGTATAAGGTCGAGGTCGTTGAACTTTACTACTTCCACCATCTTGCTCGACAGCGCAATGGAGTACAAAGGAAATTCAAACAAAGGATAACTGTACATTTCAACTTCGTGATAGAATATATTTCCGATGTAACTGCTTAATCTGGTTGGCATCGCATAAGAAATAAAGTGTACTTCGTGTCCCTTTAACGCAAGTGTCTTTCCGAGTTCTGTGGCAACAACACCGCTGCCGCCATAAGTTGGATAACAGGTAATTCCGATTTTCATGGTCTTCTGATATATTGATATAAAATACTTATATAATCCTTAAAAATAAAACTATTAAGGTTTAGATTTACATTGATATTAATTTCTATTATTAATAATCTAATATAAATAACAAATTATGGACATTAAATGTTTTACTTCCGAACCGGATAAAGTTATAAAGCTAAAAGATTTTGACCCTTCGTTTACTGCAGGTTTCAATAATAAGGATGAAGCAAAAGAAAAACTCGAAAATGATATTCAGGAAATGGCCCGCTTGCAGGATATTCTCTATGCAAGCAGTAAGTATGGATTGTTGTTAGTCTTTCAGGCAATGGATGCCGCAGGCAAAGACGGGACTATTAAACACGTTATGTCGGGTATCAATCCGCAGGGCTGTGAAGTATACAGTTTTAAAAGCCCCTCGAGCGAAGAACTTGACCACGACTATCTCTGGCGCTGTATGAAGCGTGTTCCTGAAAAAGGAAGAATAGGAATATTCAACCGTTCATACTACGAGGAGGTGCTTGTCGTAAGGGTTCATCCTGAACTTCTTGCATACCAGAACCTGCCAGTTAAAAAATACAACGAAGATTTCTGGAATAAGAGGTTTGATGAAATTAATGACTTCGAAAAGTATCTTGTTAACAATGGGATTAAAGTATTAAAGTTTTTTCTGAATGTATCAAAGGAAGAACAGAAAAATCGCTTCCTCGAAAGAATAAACAACGAAGACAAGAACTGGAAGTTCTCGTCCGCCGATGCTAAGGAAAGAAAATTCTGGGAAGACTATCAGCTTGCGTATGAGATTATGTTCAATAAAACCAACACTGAACACGCTCCATGGCATATTATTCCGGCTGATAAAAAATGGTTCACAAGAACCGCTGTTTCGGAGATAATAGTTAAAACCCTTAAAGAACTTAACCTCGAATATCCGAAAGTATCCGATGAACATAAAGAGGAACTTCAGAACATAAAGAAAATGCTCGAAGAAGAATAACCTCTTTATTTGAAGAACTCTTCTTCCGTTATCTGGGATGATTTGTATTCGTTCTTCTTGTTCTTCTTGTATATTTCTAACTTTAATTCAAAGTTCGGTATCTTTATACCTGTTTCTGTCTTTACTGTGTAAAAGTCGAGAAGTTTGTCTCCTTTTTTGTAATACACTTCCTGCTGAAACTTTCCCTCGCACTTCTGTCCGCCAAAATCTTTCTGCATCCAGAAATTACCGAATGCTATCTTTAAGTAGTAAATCCCCTCAGGAATATTCTTTATCTCAAAGGACTCACCTGGGTTTATGTACACACATCTTATGCATTCATCGTTTATGGTGTTATGTACCTTTACTATAACGTTCGTATTCCTGCCTATTAATACCCTCAGGAAGTTCTCGGTTTTATAGTCAAACTTTTCTGAGGAGACCATACACGAAGGTTTTTCACCTGTTTTATAACTTACTTCTTCCCATCCGTCGTCCTGTGAGAATAAAGAGGTAACCCTGATAAAGCAAAAAATTAATAATGATGTTAAGAATATATTTTTCATCTGATATCTTATTTACTCCAAAATATACAATACCGATTATACTTTGTATGCAAAACACAACAAAACAGTACATTTATTATCGTTTTTTTGAGGGTTTTTATAATCTTGATAATACTATCAGTATAAGTTAATTTAACAGTTAAATATTTTTCTAATGCAGGAAGTTTATGCTGAATTTACGTTTAAAATGAAGGCTCTTTTGTTCATTATTGCCGCTGTTTTGTTGATTTCTGGCGATGGAATTGCACAGAATGAGTACGGTGAGTTGCCGAAAACTAATTTAAACGCATTTCAGGAAATTACCTCCGATTGTTTTAACGAAATTGCAGATGTTATAACTATTATAGGTAAAGATAAGTTGTATAAAATTAGTATAGAGGATAATACTGAGTTTAAAGATTTCCTGCTTAATGAATTAAAACAGAAATTCTATAATCTGAGGTTCGTGTATGTTGTTTCCGACTCAGTCGATGCAGTTATAAGGTTTAGCAGTTTAAACTTTAAAACTGAATATTCTGAACTGAAAGAAAAGAAATTACTCGGCGATGAATATTTCAAAAGACAACTGTCCGTTGGTTATAACTTTTCGGCATCGGGAACATCTGAAAGAAAAATATTCAGGGTTTATAAGGACGAAGTGAAAGCAGATAAGATGGATTATGTTGAAAGCGGGAATTATGCATTCCTGAAATCGGTTTTACCGGAGAAGCCCTTTTTAAAGAAAGTAATCGTCCCGGCTGTAATCGTTGCAGTTTCAGCGATAGCTACAATATTATTTTTTACAATTAGAAGCAAATAAAATTAATGTATAAAGAAATGAAAGTATATCTGTTGTTATGCGTTGTCTTGTTCGCCTTTGTTCTGGCGGGATGCTCAGGTTCGGGTAAATCGGATATTAAAACGGAAGACCCTGATAAAGCATTCGACATCGCTAAAGTCAGTTACGACAAGAAAGATTATGTTCAGGCAATTGAAGATTTTTCTCTTATTAAAGTTAAATTCTCAGGAACAAGTATAAGCGATAAAGCACAGTATTATCTCGGCTTGAGTTATCTTAAACAGCAGGAATATATCCTCGCAGCTTATGAATTTGAGTATTTACTGAAAAACTATGCAACGAGTAAATATGCTACGGAAGGACGTTTCCAGCTTGCTATGTGCTATTTCGGTATGTCGCCTAAGTGGCCTTTAGACCAGACGTATACTCGTCAGGCAATTACGGAATTCAAGAATTTCCTCGAACTGTTCCCGACCGATAAGAATGCTCCCGAAGCAGAAGCAAAAATTAAAGAATTAAGGAATAAACTAGCACTCAAGGAGTTAAAGGCTGCCGAACTATACAATACGATGGAGAATTATAAAGCCGCTACATTGTACTACGATAATGTTGTTAATGAATATTATGATACAGATTATGCCGATGATGCCCTATACGGAAAGATTAAAACTCTTATAACCCGTAAAAAGTATGCTCTTGCAAAAACAGAAATTGAAAGGTTTGAAACCAAGTTTCCCGGCAGTAACCTGCTTCTTAAAGTCAAAAGTTTAATAAATACTATACCGTCAGAATGATGAATTCCAAAAAAGTTAAAGACTCTCAGGTACAAATGGTTGAACTTGTTCTGCCAAACGATACTAATATGCTCGGTAATCTCCTTGGCGGAAAACTTATGCACTGGATGGATATTGCCGCTGCACTCGCTGCTTCAAGGCATTGTAACAATGTTGCAGTAACTGCCGCTGTCGATAATCTTCAGTTTCATAAACCTGTTAAACTGGGCGATATTATCAGGCTGAAAGCGTCTGTGAACAGGGCATTTAAAACTTCTATGGAAGTCGGTGTAAAAGTAGAAGTGGAAAATATTAAGTTCGGAGAAGTGTTTCACTCAAACAGTGCTTATTTAACGTTCGTGAACGTTGACAGGGAGTCCAATAGACCTATTCCCGTGCCTGAAATTATTCCCGAAACAGATGAAGAGAAGAGAAGGTTTGATGAAGCTTTAAAGAGAAGAAACCAGAGAGTTCAGGAAAAATCAGGATTTATTCAGAACTGATATGTCTGGCATTAGTTTAAAATGTACTTCACTCGAGAAAAGCTTTTTAAATAAGGTAATATTTAAAAATGTTACCCTTGATTTCGTTAAAGGTGATTCGGTTGCCATAACAGGAAGAAACGGCTCTGGTAAATCTACATTGCTGAAGGTTCTGGCAAACCTTATTAAACCCAATAAGGGGAAGGTGGAAATATTCGATGACGGGAAAGAGGTTATTCCCGATAAAGTTCATATGCATCTTGGTATGATTGCTCCGTACATTAATCTTTATGATGAACTCACAGCTTATGAAAACCTTGAGTTCTTCTTCGATTTAAAATGTAAGTCTGATAAGTACAGCGATAAGAAAGAAAGAATTAAATATCTTCTTGATAAGATAAACCTTTACGGCCGCAGAAATGATGATGTGAAGAACTATTCGTCAGGTATGAAACAGCGCGTAAAACTTGCATTCGCAATTATTAATGACCCGGAAATATTGCTGCTCGATGAACCGAGAACAAACCTGGACGTTGAAGGAATTGACCTTGTGTATAAAGTAGCAGAAGAACAGAAACAAAAAGGAATATTAATTCTCGCAACAAATGAGCCCGAAGATACAGGTCTTTGCAGCAGAATAATATCTATAGAAGATTATAAAAAATAGAAATATTAGTAAACTATTAAATGTCTGAAGATAAATCTCAGGAAAATAAGAGCGCTTCTAAACTGGAAGATTATGATCTGATTGGTAGAGCCATTAAAGGCAACCAGTCTGCTTACGACAGGTTGATGAAGAAGTACTATAAGCTTGTTAACAATCTTATCTACCGTATGATTTATAATAAGGAAGATGTCGAAGACCTTACTCAGGAAGCATTCATCAAGGCATTTAATTCACTCGAGAAGTTTGACCATCAGTTTGCATTCTCTACCTGGCTCTATAAAATCGCATCTAATAATTGTATAGATTATTTAAGGAAAAAGAAATTAAATACTATATCTATCGATAAGGAAATCGATTCCGAGGATGATGACCTCCGGTTTGAGATTCCTGATAACGATTATAAACCCGACAGAAACATTCTCGATGCAGAAAGGAAGAAAATCCTCGAGGATGCTGTTGCAAGTTTACCCGATAAATATAAAACTGTTATTATCTTAAGACATCAGGATGAGATGGAATACGAAGAGATAGCTCAAAAACTAAATATTCCTCTGGGTACCGTAAAAGCTCATATCTTCAGAGGCAGAGAGCTTTTAAATAAATACCTGAAGGATAAAATGATTCATTTTTAATCAGTTATGAAACGCGAAGAAACTCCGTTAATGATGCAATACCGCAAGGTAAAGGAAAAGTATCCTGATATGATATTGCTTTTCCGTATGGGAGATTTCTTCGAGACGTTTGAAAACGATGCGATTCTTACTTCCAAAGTTCTCGGTATTACTCTCACTAAACGTTCAAGCGGAGATGTTCCTCTCGCAGGATTCCCTCACCACGCACTCGATAATTATCTGCCTAAACTCGTAAAGGCGGGTTACCGGGTTGCAGTCTGCGAACAACTTGAAGACCCTAAGTTTGCCAAAGGCATAGTTAAACGCGACGTCGTTGAGGTTGTTACCCCAGGTGCAAATTTCTCGGATAAACTTCTTAACCATAAATCAAATAATTTTCTCGCCGCTGTATACATAAAAGATGATGTCTGCGGATTCTCTTTCTGCGATGCTACTACTGGCGAGTTTGCTACATCTGAAATTCATAAGAATAATTTACTCTCTCAGATAGAATCTATTAACCCAGCCGAAATTCTTATTCCTAAGAAAAGCAGGGAGACAATATTCAAACTGCTCGATATAAACGAAGGACCTATGTATGACGGTGAGCCGCCTAAGTATTCAATAACGAAAGTTGATGACTGGGTGTTTAATCTTGATTATGCAAAGGAACTCCTTACTAATCAGTTCGGTACTCAGTCTTTAAAAGGTTTCGGAATAGAAGACTTAAAGGAAGGTCTCGTTTCTGCAGGCTGTATTATTAACTACCTGAACGAAACACAGAAGAGTAAACTTGAGCATATTAAGAAAATCTATCTGTACAACTACACTGATTATATAATTCTCGACCCTTCCACAAAGCGCAATCTTGAAATCACTGCTTCAATCACTGAAGGCAGCAGGGAGGGGACTTTAATATCTATACTCGACAGGACTCAGACTGCAATGGGAGGCAGACTTTTAAAGAAATGGGTGTCCCGTCCTTTGAAGAAGAAAGATCAGATTGATAAAAGACTCGAGGCTGTTAAAGATTTCTTCGATAAAAAAGGTCCGAGAAAGTCACTGGTGGAAATATTAAACTCCATCGCCGACTTGGAACGTCTGCTCTCAAAAGTGGCAACAGGTAAAGCTGTGCCAAGAGACATTCTTCAGTTAAAGATTTCCCTTAAGAATGTTTCAGAGATTAAGAAACTTCTTGATGGTTTCGAATCCAACTCTATTACGGCTCTCAAAAACGGACTCGTCGTTATTCAGGAACTGATAAACGAGATTGGAAAAATAGTTAATGAAAATTATCTCTCCGGTACCGATAAATACGGGATTATAAATAAAGGTTACGATTCCGAACTTGACGAACTTAAGGAAATTCATATAAACGGTAAGACGTGGATAGAGAACTATCAGAGTAAAGAAAGAAAAAGCACAGGTATCAGTTCACTGAAAGTTGACTACAATAAAGTCTTCGGTTATTACATCGATATCACAAAAGCCAATATTGATAAGGTTCCACCGGATTATATCAGGAAACAAACCCTCGTTAATTCCGAGAGGTATATTACTGAGGAATTAAAAGTATATGAAGATAAAATCTTTAACGCAGAAGAAAAGATAATTATTATCGAGAATAAAATCTTCCTTCAGCTTAGGGAGTTTATTCTTAAATTTACAGACGACATTCAGAAGAATGCATCTATAATCGCAACCCTGGATTCTCTGTTAAGTTTTGCTGAAATATCCGAAGCATACAATTATGTATTACCCGAAATTAATGAAAGCGAAGAACTCGAAATAATTGAAGGTAGACACCCTGTAATCGAAAGATTATTATCAGCAGGCGAAAAATACATCCCTAACGACACTATCGTTGATACTACCGATAATCAGATTCTTATCCTTACTGGTCCTAATATGAGCGGTAAGTCAAGTTATCTGCGTCAGACAGGATTGATTGTTCTGCTCGCACAGATTGGTTGCTTCGTTCCTGCAAAGTCCGCTAAGATTGGTATTGTCGATAAAATATTCACAAGGGTTGGCGCTTCCGATAATATCGCAAAAGGTGAGAGTACATTCCTCGTCGAAATGCACGAAGCCGCTAACATACTGAATAATGCTACCTGCAAAAGTCTGTTGCTGCTAGATGAAATCGGCAGAGGTACCAGCACATATGACGGTATTTCTATCGCCTGGGCTATTACTGAATATCTTCACGAGAACCCAAACATCAGAGCAAAGACTTTATTCGCTACTCACTACCACGAACTTAATTCTCTTGCCGATAACTATGACAGGATTAAAAACTACAGAGTTGAAGTCCGTGAATATGGCGACAAAGTTATATTCCTCAGGAAAATCACCGAAGGCACTGCAGACCATAGTTACGGAATACAGGTTGCACAGATGGCAGGTCTTCCCGAAACCGTTACTAAACGTGCCAAGGAAATCCTGAAGTCATTCGAGGATAAAAAGCAGCGCAAGACACATAAAGATGATATCCAGATAAGTCTTTTCGAGGTCACAAAAGACACTGTCTTAAAAAACAAACTTAAAGATATAGATATAAACACAATTTCTCCATTAGAAGCACTTAACCTCTTAAAAAGTCTTAAAGACGATTTATAAACTCATATAATATTATGGAAACTTCTAACCTCATCCTCACAGAAGTAAAGAACCAGACAGGGATTTTAACTTTAAACAATCCCGAAAAGAAAAATTCACTTACTTCAGTAATGCTGAACCTGATTATTTCATCGTTGCAGGATTTTGAAAAACAAAAAGTTCGTGCCGTAATTATAAGGGCGGAAAAGAATGCTAAAGTCTGGTCTTCTGGACACGACATTGCTGAACTTCCATTGAACGGAATAGACCCGCTCGGCCAGGAGAAACCTCTTGAACGTGCACTTAATGCCATTCAGGTTTTTCCCGCACCTGTTATTGCAATGGTTGAGGGAAGCGTCTGGGGCGGTGCCTGTGATATGGCAATTACCTGTGATATGGTTATAGGTTCTCCCGACTGTACTTTTGCAATTACTCCTGCAAAGATTGGTGTACCGTATAATGCAAGCGGAATTCTTCATTTCATTAACCGTCTTGGACTGAGTCATGCAAAAGAAATGTTCTTTACCGGTTCGCCAATCGATTCCGAGGCAGCACTTCACTTCGGTATAGTTAATCACATCGTTGAGAATGATAAAATTGAAGAGTTTACTTTTAAACTTGCAGAGAAAATATCACATAACTCGCCGTTGTCAATCAGTGTTATCAAGGAACAGTTCAGGATTCTTACAAATGCGCATCCGATAACACCGAATGCATTTGAACATATTGAATCGTTAAGAAGAAAAGTTTACTGCAGTGATGATTATAAGGAAGGAATAAATTCCTTTTTAGAGAAAAGACATCCGGATTTCAAGGGTAAGTAATTATCTGTCAGGATTCTCTATGCTTCTCTTAATCGTTTCAATTAATTCACTTCTTGTGAATGGCTTTGAAACATAAGCATCAAGACCGCTGTTTATAAAGAAATTCTTGTCGCCTTTCATTGCATAAGCGGTAACGGCAATGATAGGTACTCTGTCGTAGTTTTTTATTGTTCTTATTTCTCTCGTTACGTCTATACCCGTATCTTCGCCGCCGAGGTTAATATCCATTATTATAAAATCATAGAGATGTTCAGAGGCTTTGTTTAAAGCATCTTCCATATTCGTTGCAATGTCGGCTTCGCATAAATCATTAATTATATTCTTGAGCAGTGAATATGATATCTCATCATCTTCAACAATCAAAGCTCTCATCCCTGTGAATATCTCGCCCAATGAATGTTCTGTCTGTTCTTTTGGTTCAAGAGGTAATTCCACTATAAATTCAGTGCCTTTGTTTATCTCGCTTTTAACCCTGATTGTTCCGTCCATTAATTCGATAAACCTTTTCGTAAGAGTAAGGCCAAGACCCGTTCCGCTGAACTGACGGTTTGCATATACACCTGTCTGCCGAAACTCTTCGAACAACAAATTAATCCTTTCCTTTTCGATGCCGACACCTGTATCTTTTACTTTAAGTATCAGGTTGTTATTGTCTGTATACATCAAAATTTCTACGGAGCCGTCGTTCGTGAATTTTACCGCATTGTTAATCAGGTTGTTTATTATCTGCCTGAACAGTCTTGGGTCGACGTCTGCATATATTCCTTTGTCGTCTGATTTATATTCTATTTTAAGATTCTTCTTCTGAACTGTTTCTGAAAAAATGTTAACTACATCATTTACAATTTCATTCACATTTGTGTTCTCGTAATTCAGGTTTATTTTCTCTGACTCTACTTTGGAGAAATCTAATATCAGGTTTAAGGTTTCCAAGAGTCTTGTACCGCCGCTGTGTATAAGTGAAGCCATTTCCTTTATGTCCGGGTCTTTTGCCTCAGCCATTATTACTTCTGAAAAACCCAGTATCCCAACCATCGGTGTTCTGAGTTCATGACTCATGTTAGAAAGGAACAGTGACTTTACCCTGTTCATTTCTTCGGCCTTGTCTCTCTGGTCCGTCAGTAACCTGTTATTTTCTTCTGCTTCGCTTGTTATTACACTTAACCTTTCTTCAAAATCCCTTTGAACCTTTAATGTTTTTTCTTCTGCGGCTTTTTGTTCTGTTATGTTTATGATTGCAATTTTACTCTCTTTTATGTTCTTTTCTTCGTCTGAATCACTTTTGATTGTAAGGTTAGCATAAACGAACTCACCTGAATGGTTTTGAAGTTTTATTCTGCAGTTCTGAGTGTTGTCAGGTTCCGCCGATTTTTTCAGTGCGTCGAAGTATGGATTCATGCTTTCCTTGGTGAGAAATAAGGAGAAGGATTTTCCTATGAGTTCATACTTGTTTAACTTAAATATCTGATATGTAAATTTATTAACTGCTTTTATTGTACCTGATTTATCCAGTGTGATGTATCCGATTGGTGCATTATCAAACAAATCCAGAAAATTCTCGTATGTTCTTTTTAACTCATTCTGAACCGTAACAAGTTCGTCGCTCTCTGTGTTCGGGGCAGATTTTAATTTCTCGGTCTTGGATTTGCTCATTGTGATTTTTTCTTGTGAGGATAATATAATGAATATTAACTTTTATTAATATGATAAACTATAAACACATAAATCCAGGAAACTTCTTAACGCTGTTAATACAGTATTTAACTATCCACTCATTTGTCGACAAAACCCGCACTCTGAAAATTTCATGTCTGCAATTCAATTGTTAAATCTTTCCCTTAAAAATGATTAGTGATAATCGGTAACGACTTTATTCGTTTTTTGTTTAAGATAATACAGGTAAATTAACATAAATGAAGATTAAAAAAGACAAAGTTAAGATAATTACACTCGGTTGTTCCAAAAACCTTGTTGATTCTGAACATATTATGGCTCAGCTGAAAGCAGGTAATATTGAAATAGTCGAGGATGAGAAAAAGGCCGATACGGTTATAATAAATACCTGCGGATTTATTCAGTCTGCTAAAGAAGAGTCGATTAATACGATTCTGGCTGCCGTAGAAAATAAAGAACAGGGAAAACTGAAGAATGTTTTCGTTGCAGGGTGCCTGTCTGACAGGTATATGGAAGATTTAAAGAAGGAAATCCCTGAGGTAGATAAATATTTCGGTGCTACAAGCAGACCTAAAACAATTTATGATATACTCAATTCTCTTGGTGTTGATTACAAAAAGAATTTAATCGGAGAGCGCAGCTTAACAACTCCGAATCATTATGCGTATTTAAAGATAAGTGATGGTTGCGATAATCCCTGTGCGTTCTGCTCTATTCCTATAATGCGCGGCGGACATGTGTCAAAACCGCTGAATGAAATCATTGATGAAACAAAGAAACTTGCAGATAAAGGGGTAAAAGAAATTGTTGTAATAGGTCAGGATACTACTTTCTGGGGGCTGGATTTAAACAGGAAAAGAGAAGTTGCAAAAGTACTCGATGAAATTTCCAAAGTAAACGGTGTTGAGTGGATAAGGCTCATGTATGCATATCCTTCAAGGTTTCCCGAGGAATTGTTTGATGTTATCAGGGATAATGAAAAAATTTGTAAGTATGTGGATATACCGGTTCAGCATATATCGGATAATATGTTAAAAATAATGCGCAGAGGTACTACGAAAAGCAATCAGATTAAAATACTTGAGAAGTTACGCGATAAAGTAAGCGATATAGCAATCAGAACTACTTTGCTGGTTGGCCATCCGGGAGAAACCGAAGAAGATTTTAAAGAACTGCTGGAATTTGTGAAAGATTTTAAGTTTGACAGACTCGGAGTCTTTACTTATTCTCACGAAGAAGATACTCATGCGGGAAGTTTGAAAGACAGCATATCCCAGAAAGAGAAAAACATCAGGCAAAAGAGAATACTCGATGCGCAGAAAAAAGTATCCGAAGAACTTAACAGTGAAATGCTTAACAGAGTCTGTAAAGTAATTGTTGACAGGAATGATGCTGGTTATTTTATCGGAAGAACGTATAAGGACGCCCCTGAGATTGACCAGGAAGTATACATACAGAGTAAATCAAAATTAAAGACCGGAGAGTTTTACGAAGTGAAGATATACGACTATGAGGAATTTGATTTGTTTGGGGAAATTGTTTAAATTAATTAATACAGAAAAATGAAAAAGGGAATCCTGACATTGGTTTTGCTGCTTGCTCTTGCATTTTCTCTGAAGGCACAGGTAAAAGACAAAACACTGACAAATTTAAACGCAGGGAAAGAATACTTTTATATCGAGCCCCTGGTTTTCTATCCTCTTGATTCTGCTGTCGGCAGACTGGATTTATATGTGGAGATTCCTCTTGAAAACATTTCGTTCAAAAAAGTAAGTACAGGCGACAACTACGAGTCCTCTTTAAGTCTTACACTACAGATTAAGAATTCTGCAGGCGATCAGGTAATATCCCATACTTATGACGATAAAGTAACCAACACTAAAACTGAACAAAAAAATCTTGCCGAGAAGTCTGTTTCCAGTTATAAAAGTTATTTTCTGAAACCGGACTCTTATAAACTGTTTTTCATCTTAAAGGACAGGAATACCAATGCTGAGTATACAAAGGAAACCTCCTTTGCCGTGAAGAATCCTGTAACAGACAGGGTAATCAGCTCCGATATTATGCTTCTGTCGAATTACCAGTTTGATTCCAGAGGAGAGAAAGAAATCACTCCTGTTATTAACGGTAATGTAGGAACACTGGATGGTTTTTATATTTTTGCTGAAGTATGGAACCGAGACGAAAATGAAATTCTGAATAAACAGTTAAACATTAAGGTGATTGATGAAAAGGAAAAAACAGTTTTCGATTCATTAATTAATGTGAACCTTAAAACAGGCAGCAATTCTGTTATAGAGAAATTATACACTGATAAATATAATATCGGTAATTTAAGACTTGAAGTATATGACGGTACCAGAAAAATAACAGAAAGAAAGTTTTCCTGTAAGTGGGGTGATGTACCCATTACCCTTAAAGATCTTGATAATGCTGTCAATCAACTCCAGTATATAGCGAAATCCAGCGAACTGGATTATATTAATAATGCTAAAACCAGCGAAGAGAAACTGAAAAGGTTTATGAAGTTCTGGAAGAGCGTTGACCCGTCACCAAGAACTGCTAAAAATGAGTTGATGATAGAATACTATAACAGGATAAAAATTGCCAATGAAAGATACTCTCATTATGTTGAGGGCTGGAAAACAGATATGGGAATGGTGTTCGTTATTAACGGCAGCCCCAGCGTAATCGACAGACATCCCTTTGAAGCTGATTCCAAACCTTATGAAATCTGGACGTATTACGATATTAACAGGCAGTATATTTTTGTCGACTATACAGGGTTCGGCGATTACCGCCTTACAACACCTATGTATGATGACAGAAACAGAATCAGGTATTAAAAACTTTTCTTTCGTTTGTTGAGGTATTTCAAAAGTGCTGTATCGAATGGTGTATCGGTAGTAAGCAGAACGTAATCAATGTTGTTCTTCATACATTCTGATTTGTATTTATCTGTAAACTTTTTCATAATATCCGAGTATTCCTTCTTAATGTCAAAAGGCTGTGAGAATATTTCTTCCTTTGTTTCCGAGTCTATTAGTCTTACAGGGTTTGAATCAAGGAATGACATTTCAACCGGGTCTAATATCTGAAACAGAATAACTTCGTTTTTGTCATACCTGAAATGCCTTAAAGATTTCATCACTTCCTCGTGGTTATCGAATAAATCACTGATTATAATTATAATTCCCCTGCGTTTAATCTTATCGGCAATCACGTTCAGACAGTTTGCGGTTCCTGTCGCTTCACTCGATTTAATGTTTGTAAGTTCTTTAAGTATAAGCTTCAGGTTAGCCTTCGTTGACTTGGCAGGAATGAATTTCCTTATGTTTGTGTCATAGGTCGTCAGGGATACTGAGTCACGCTGCAGCAGCATTAAGTATGCAAGTGAGGCGGCTACGTAAGAACCGTATTCAAGTTTTGTAATGCCGTCCTCTGTCTTTGTATTCCTGTTGAATAACCCTTTTATTCCTGTGGATTTACTCATCTTTGAATATGAAAAATCCATGGACTTGCTTATGTCAAGAAGGATGTATGCCTTCAGGTTTGTTTCTTCTTCGTATTGTTTTATAAAGTATTTGTCCGTTCTTGCGAATACTTTCCAGTCAAGATGCTTAAGGTCATCTCCCGGCATATACTGCCTGTGTTCGGCAAACTCAACACTGAACCCGTGATATGGAGACTTGTGAAGCCCCGTCATAAAACCTTCGACAACAAATTTAGCCTTAAGTTCAAGATTGGATAATTTTGAAAGTGCGGACGGGTTAAGATATTTAGTGTATTCGGTTTTGCTTTCCACGTTAATAATAGTATATAAAAAATGCCGTTCCGCTTAATAAAACGAAACGGCAATATAAAATCGGTTTAATTATTTCTTCTTTTGCTCTGGTGCTCTGTCAACATTACCGTCATCGATTGTCTGCGTTTTCTTCACCTCGGTCTTCTTCTCTTCCTTCTTTGAATCCTGCTTGGTATCAGTCTTTGTTTCAGATGTCTTGTTGTCTGAGTTCTGGAGAATTAATTCTTCTATCGATTTACCCGATTCAAGAACTTCCAGCATCCTTTTTGCAGATTCAGTCATCTTGTCATTGGCATCGGTATCTGTCGGATATTTTTCAATGAACTTCTTGTAATAAATCTTTGCGTTTTCTTTGTCCTTCATTGTTTCATCATAAATAAACGCAATCATGAACAATGATTGTTTGGCTTCCTTCTTGTCAGGATACTTGTCGACAACGATTTTATAAGTGTTAATTGCTTCAGGGTAATTCTTTAAATTATCAAAGTTTATCCCTGCAATCTGGTTATAAGCAAAAAGAACTTTTTCTGATTTCGGGAATTTGGAAACAAATTCCTGGTATTTCTTAATAGACTGATTGAAAAGTTCATTGTCGTTTTTCACCAGTCCGCTGTCGTACAAACTCTTTGCACTCGTTAAATACTCTTCTTCAGTCTTTAGTTCTTTTTCCTGTTTTCCGCAGGATGCAATCATAACTACAATTAAAGCTACAAACAATAAATTTAATCCGTTTTTTAACATTTTTTTAGTTAATTTATTTAAAGTAATATTTTATGTAATTTAAGGAAATAATTCAAAACTATTAATGAAAAAACTCAGTTTAAATGAGAACTTCATTTCCCGCATTTGGTTGAATCCGTCCTATTATGAAGACGTGAAAACGACCGATGGAAGATTCGTTAAAGTTATTAATTACGGAATCCCCAACTCAGATTCAGGTGCTGACTTCTCAGACGCATTAATTAAGATAGACGACGTGATTTATTCGGGTGATGTTGAAATACATCAATCGGTAAATGACTGGAATGTTCATAAGCATAAGAAAGATGCTAAATATAATAAAGTAATACTCCACGTTGCCCTCTGGGATGATGAATTCCCCCGCTCATCGCTCTCGTTAAGCAACAGGGAAATACCGACTGTTATACTTTCTGAATTTCTTACTTCCTCAATTCACAATGTGTGGAAAGACATTATTAATAACCCTTCTCCTAAATTCAAACTGCCTTGCTTTGATAGTAATGGCGATATTAACGGTGATATCAAGAGGGAATGGTTGAAAGATGTCGGTATGGCCCGCCTGGTCTACAGGGCGGGAAGGATTAAGTCACGGAAGAATGCTCTTTCCGAGGATTTACACATTTCCACTAAAAAAGATGTATGGGAGAAAATATTTCTTGAGTTTACATTCGAAGCACTCGGCTTTTCAAAGAATAAAACACAGTTTCTTAATCTGTCTAAATTGATTGATTTAAGGAAAACTAAAAAACATGTAGTTAATATACTCGATGCCGATGCCATACTGTTTGGCACTGCAGGGTTTCTTTGTGAAACCAAAGATGAATATCAGACAGACTTAATAAAACGATGGAATGAACTTCAGCCTCTTTTGAAATCCGACTCTATGAATAAGGCAGAGTGGCATTTCTTCCGTCTGAGACCTTTAAATTTCCCGACTTTAAGGATTGCATACGCTTCTGCATTTATGCTTGAAATCATTAAATCGGACTTTCTTAAAAGAATAGTCTTTTGCTTTAAGAACAGTAACAATGTTTTTAAAGACCTGACTTCTTTATTTCTGGAGATAGATTTTTCTGATTTCTGGAAGCATCATTACGATTTCGGCAAGAAATCAAAAAAGGAAAACGGCGGAATAGGGAAGCCAAGGGTTACCGATATAATAATAAACGTTGTGATTCCTCTTATGTATTTATACTCAAAAGAGTTCGGCGATGAAGAACTCTTCATAAAGGTAAAAAAGGCATACCTTACTACTAAAGACAAAAGCGAAAACAGCGTCCTTGATGTAATGATAAAACAGCTTGGCGTCAAACCCGCAAACATATGCGAATCGCAGGGTCTCATTCATCTCCATAATTTCTATTGCGTAAAAGGTAACTGCGGTGAATGCAAAATCGGTGAAAGGGTCTTCGATAAATTCGCAGTCAGGGAAGTACTGAGAATTATTCTGTATTAATATTTAACATTTCGGGCGGAATATTAAATGCATTCCCTCCTTCCACAACCTCCTCCCTTCATATTCTAAGAAGGGATCAGGAAGGCTTAATGTTTTCTCTCTGCCTCAGTTGTGAAATCCCGCTATTCTAAAAAATGTGAATAATTTATATCGTTTTACTTTTTCCGAATTATACTATTTTACCCCATGTCTTACAAGGTATACAATATCAGCACAATCAACGAATGGGAATCAGTCTACAATTCTCTTCCCGAAGAATATCGTCATATCAGTTATTCTCCCGTATACCATAAACTGTTCGAAGTCAACGGTGACGGTAAAGCCGAACTCTTTTTCTACGAATCCGACGGCAGTATATTCTATTACCCGTACCTCGTGACAGAAACAAAGTCTGTCGGCGGTGTTGTTCTTGCTGAACCCGTCTATGACATTAAGTCCGTATTCGGTTATACGGGACCCCTTTTCGTTAACGAAGATAATGATTTTATAAAAACAGCATATAAACTGTTTCAGGAATATTGTACCGAAAGAAATTTTCTGTGTGAACTAATCCGTTTTAATCCTGTACTCGAAAACCATCTTAACCTGATTGATATTAAACTGCACGATTTTATTCCTGTTAAAAAATATATTGTTCTCGACCTCAAAGCTCACGAAGATTTCAGGGAAAATTATAAACCAAAGTACAGGAAGGAAATTCGCAGGTATGATGAAATTTCCCAAAGAATAAAATGTGATATTACCGAAGAATCAGTAGCAAAGTTCAGAAAGCTTTATCAGAAGCAGATGCTCGAAAAAAATGCCGACTCTTACTATTTATTCACCGAAGAGTACTTTGATAATCTCCTTAACCTTCTGGAAAATTACGGATGCCTGCACTATGTTGAAGATGATGGCGAAATAAAAGCTGCCGTAGTCTTTGTCTTTGATAAACATACCGCATACTATTACCACAGCTGCAGGGACACATCAGATGCCGAATCAAACTGGTACAGTAAAATCCTTCTCGACTATACATTCAGTAAATTCCGGGAAAAAGGCTTCCATTACTGTATAATAGGCGGCGGGGTCAGTAATTCAAATGACGATAGTCTTCTTGCCTTCAAAAGAAACATATCACCCCTCGAGCGGACATTCATAATGGGGAAAAGAATATTATTGCAGGAAAAATACGATACCGTAGTTAAAATCTGGGAAGAACAATATCCATCCTTAAAAGATAAATATTCCTCTTTCCTTGAGAAATTCCGTCTTTAATAACCCGGAAATATTCTGTATTGTAAAATTCCATTCTGCTTCATTTTATATACTAAAATATCACGTGTATTTTTATTATCTTGCCTTAACTAAAGAAACAATAAATCAAACATAATGCAAAACAAAAATCAATTAGAAGAGCAAAAAGAAAAATTAAGAAAAGTTCAGGATGTGTTTAAACTGATTAAAGAAAAAGAGATTAAGATGATTGATTTCAGGTTTACGGATATGCCGGGACAATGGCAACATTTTTCCATTCCCGCAGATAAACTTGAAGAAGGACATTTTTATGAAGGTCTTGGTTTTGATGGCTCCTCGATTCGCGGATGGAAGACAATAGAAGAGTCTGATATGCTCGCAATACCTGATGCCACTACTGCAAAAGTTGATCCGTTCATAAAATATAAATCTTTAAGTCTGGTCTGTGACATTGTGGATCCGATGACTAAACTGCCTTACGACAGAGACCCGAGACTTATTGCTAAAAAAGCAATCAGTTATATGG
>Ga0194063_10000809_pt1 | contig 21860 bp, 21 predicted proteins | sample SepL3720m_MetaG_FD_155459 | JGI IMG/M metagenome (GOLD analysis project Ga0194063, IMG submission 155459) | Anoxic zone freshwater microbial communities from boreal shield lake in IISD Experimental Lakes Area, Ontario, Canada - Sep2016-L373-20m | ecosystem: Environmental > Aquatic > Freshwater...
TCTCATAAAAGCCCCTCACTCCCGTATCCCGTATCCTCTATCCCATATCCTCTATCCCATATCCTCTATCCCATATCCTCTATCCCATATCCTCTATCCCGTATGGCACCCTCAATCCTGAACGAGCGCGTGATACGAGATGAGGCGTTCGCGGGCTGGATCGGGGCGCATCCCGGCCAATGCGCGGGCTTCCTCTTCGTATGCAGGGTTTCCGGGGTGACACATGAGTTCGTAGGTGCCGTCGCTCAAGTGCACCGAGCTTCTGTAATCGTCGAAGGAGGTAAAAAAGTCGGTGGTCCGTGTGGCCGGCGGCGTGGCGCGCAGCGCGGAGTTCCAGAGCACCTTGGCAAATCGGGTGAAGGGGGATGCTCCCTTTGCATACAGGTTCTTGGAGATTCGGACGCATTCGATCCCATAGAACTTTTGGAGTCGTTTGAGCACCGGAAAATACTTGGGGATCGTGTGGACGTGGTGGTGTCCGTCAATATGGGAGGGTTTCAGGCCGAGCTGAAGCAACCGGTCGATCTGCGCCCGCCATTCGTCGAACACGATTTGCCACTCGTGCGGGCGGAGGGAATTCGCCGGGGGACGTCCCACGAATTTCCCATCAGAGATCAAGCCGGGGGCGTCCTTGCAGCGCCCGGAGCATCGGCCTTCCGAGAAGTTCAGGTGAACGCCGAAACTTGCCTCCGGGTGGGACTTTGCAAAATCAATCGCTTCTTCCAGATGGGAGCCGTTCGCGAGGATAGTGGCGGAGGTGACGCATCCGAGGGAAATCAGGCGAGCGGTTTCCTTGGTCGCAGGTTCGTTGAGCCCGAAGTCATCGGCGTTGATAATGAGCTGCCGCATGGAGCGGGAAAAAGGGTAATAAAATGGATGCTCTCAATGCAGAGCGCGTTCATTTTAACGCAAGCCATCTCTTGTAATTACTCCACGAGATCGGCCTGCGTTTTTTCAAGCAGTATGGAATCCCCCTTAATGCCTGCCACCACCATAACGGTTCCCGCAAAACCCAGTCTCTTCCACGTTTGCATGCGTATCGCAACTGCACAAAAACGCGATAAAAAACAAGCAGGGGCATTTGTGGCAAAGGGCAACGCATCACCGCGCTCCAACACTCGTTTCTGGAATGACGGAGATGATTGCGCAACTCACTCCGTGCCGTGGGAGTGTAATGGTGGCGGATTGTTACGCTCGACGTAAATAAAATCTCATAGCCCGATCCGGCGCATTGGAGCCCGTAATCCGGTTCCTCATACATATGAAAAAACGCCGGTTCGAAACCCGCTAATTTCAGGTAAATGGAACGGCGCAGCACGGAACCGGAATTGGTGGAAGAGCGGATCAGCCGATCCGGGCCGAAATCGGTCTTGTCGAGCGTTTCCGGATACTCATCCGTGTGCTGGGGAAAACCTAAGACGGCCAGCGAGGGTCGTTGAACGAAAAGCTTAGAGATGCGAGCAAGGCAATCGGGTTGTTCCGGGTAACTGTCATCATCCAAGGATAGCACAAGATCGCCGCGCGCTTCGCGAATCATCCGATCCCGTGATGCCACCGAACCACGACTGGTTTCGTTCACTATTACCTTTGCATCTGGCAATTCGGACTTAACCGTCTCGACGGTGTCATCTGTGCAGCCATCGGCAGTAATCAGGATTTCTTGTGGTGCGGGATTCAACTGCCTGAGGATCCGACAGGTACGCCTTAACTCGTTCGCGCGATTCCGCGTCGTGATCATAACGGAGAAAGTCATGTGCGTTTCATCGTGCATGGAGACAATGTGTGTATTTCAACCTCGGCCATTGAATTTTCACAAAGCAATGGAAACTTCCGCCATGTTTTGAGTCAGGACTGGGCTGCCTCACCCCAAAGTGTTTCCAGGAAGGCATCTGGGGAATGGATTTTTCGCGCCATTTCCATGCGTTCCGCAGCGAGGCGGGTGAAATCCCCGATCTCGAGTTCCATTTCATGAATTGCAGCGGCGAGTGAATCCACATTGCCGTCATGAACCGCCAACCCGGCACCATAGCGCTCGGTAGCGCGTGCCAGCCATGTGCCCTTCGTGTAGATAAGTGGAATCCCGGCGGTCGCTGCTTCCACGACAGCTCCGCTGATCCGGCTGAAGTAGGGAACCCAACGGTATGGCGCAAGAATGCAGTCGGCGGAGCCCAGAAGTGCAGAATATTCCTCGGTGCTGGTGCTGCGTTGGATGACCGTTACTCGCGGGTCATCGAGCAGCCGCCTGTCCAGACGGATTATCGCTCCATCGACGGTTTTCAGATCGACAGGCCACTGGAGAGTGAAGCGAACCTGCGAGTCGGGATACTTCTCGAAATGGCGGAGAATCGCGGACTGCAAAAGATCCGATCCCTTCTCGTGCCGCGCCGAACCCGGGCTGAGGAAGTGGAGTTTGCCAGGGTGAGCCGCGTCTTTTCTCCGGGCGATCCGTGTTGCAGTTCGCGGCGTGGTGAACTCCGCGAACGGCACGCCGGAGAGTTGGAAATACTCCGCCGAAGTCTGGTCGCTGTCGGAGCCGAAGCAAATGCGGGTTGCCCCTCCCCGCGTGTAGATCGAACGCAGGATCCGGGCATTGAGGTGGGATGTGCCCTTGAAAACCGGTTGCGGGTTGCCGGGGCGGTATGTTCCTTCCGAATGGTTGAGTTGTGCCGCAAAGCGTTGGATGCGTTGCGGCATGTGAATGCCGAGCAGAATGCGCCACGCCACAAGTTGGTGGATCTTCACCTTCGGAAGAAGGATACAGTCAATTTGGGAGAAACGGCGGAGCACCGGGGCGATAGCCCAGTAGGTTCTCAAATTATGCAACGGGATGGCTTGGTAGCGCCTCAATGGATTCGAGTGAAAATAGGAACCATCCCAGCAGTTGTGTGTAAAGAGCGGCACGGCCCCGATTTCTTTCTGGATCGCGGGAAGCACCGTCGAATTCGCAAAGATGTGAACCTGCGCGCCTCTCGCAAGGTGCATCTCGCGGACAGACTTGATCCATTCGTAGTAATGGCCGTCATACCCGCATAACGCCTCCTCAAAAATAAGGAGATTTTTCCCTGCGAGGTTCATTTGATTAAAGAGGAAATGTCGTTTGATACCATTCGATCATCCGCTGGAGACCTTCGTTCAAGGAAACCTTCCATTCGAAATCGTCGCCGAGCGCCGCCTTGAGCAGGCTGCTGTCGCCGCTCTTGATGAAGCGGCCTTCGGGTTTTGACCGGTCGCAGATGATCTCGACTTCCATGTTTGCCGCTGAGGCGAGCCTGTGGACGAGATCCTTCACGGAAACCGTCTCCTCGCGTCCGATGTTGACCGGCCGCTCGTAATAACCGTTTTCAACCAACCGCATCATGACACAGGCACAATCGGCGGCGTGAATGTAGTTGCGACGCTGGTTGCCGGTGCCCCAGATCACCATCGGGTTTTCCTGGCGATCAAGCAGCCGCTTGGTCAGCATCGGGATCGCTTGGGAACTCTCCCCCACCCAGTTGTAGTGCTCCCCGTAAATATTGAATGGGCGGACCACGGTGATCGGGATTCCTGTCTCTTTGCCATAGATGACGGCTTTCTGTTCGAGGATCCGCTTGGCCCACCCGTAGCCCCAGTTCACGCGCTCGGGTTCCCCGTCCACCGCATGATTGTCGGACATGGGGGTCGGGCCTTCGTCGGAATAGACGCAACTTGAGCTGACAACCAGGGCATGGGCGGGCTTCACGGCGGCTATGGCATCCAGCGCGTTCGTATTGACGAGGTCGTTGAACCGGAACATCTCAAAATTGTTCTTCTGGCTGAAGCCGACCCCGTAGGCGCGAGATGCCAGATGGAAGACATACTCAGCATCCGCGATCGCTTCTCGTGCCGCTGCCGGATCGGTCAGGTCGGCCTTGCGAAAACAAACCTGATCGCGCAGCGCGGGAACATATTTCCATGTTCCCTTCGATTCGTCGTCGGCAAGAATGACTCTGGCCCCCGCTGCGACAAGATCCTCGCACAGGAAACTGCCAATGAGACCAAGACCACCGGTGACGGTCACGGATTTATCTTTGAAAAATGAGTTCATAACTTTGTATTTTTAACGACGGATGGGAACGATAGAAAGCGAAATAAAGAAGGGAGGTTTAGCCGCAGATTTAAAGGATTACCGCAGATGTGAAGGAAAGAGGACTCCCGCGAAGGCGCGAAGGCCCAGAGAGGGAAATCGAACCAGCAACTTAAACTTGAACTCCGATTAGGAAATTTATCCACTAATACACACTAAAGAAACAATAATCGTAGAAGTTGGCAGTAACAGAAGGCAGCTGGCATTTTGCGCGAATAGAAAATCAAAATACCGGGCGGAGCGTCGCTCTCGCCGCCTTCGGCGGCAAATTCAGAATTCAAAATTCCAAATTCATAATCACGCACGAAGTGCGCCGCCGAGTGCTTTGTCTATCTGAGCACAGAACGCCTGCAGCCCGATCTTTTGCTCGGCGAGGCACTTTAGTGCCGCGGTGTCGAGATCGGCGGCCAAGGCCTTTGCCAACCCGGCGAGCGAGGCCTCGGGCGTGTAGTCTTCGAAAACGGCGCAGCCGCCGATCCCTTCGATCAACTCGGCAATCCCAGTTCGGCGATAAGCCACGCAGCGTCGTTGCTCGAACAGTGCCTCGAGCGCAGCCAGCGGGCATGGGTCGTCAACTGAGGAAAGAAAAAACAGATCGGCCCGACGGACGAATTCGCGAGGCTCCCACTGCCATCCGTGCCATTGGACGCGTTCCGACAAGGCGAGCTTGTTGAGTGTAGAAACTCCTCCGACCCAATGAAACTGCCAAGCGAGATGGTTTGCAGCCGCAAGATCGGCAACACGCGAGAACAGCTCCGCTCCCTTCCGCTCGTCGATGCTCCCCACCATGACAATGTGCTTATTCGAATGGTCAAACTCCGGGCGGGACTGTTCGCCGGGACACTCGTAAACAACAATCGTGCGGCGCGCCTGGAATCGGCTCCGATAATGCTCAGCGGCCTGCTCGGAGACGCATAGGATGGGATTGCGCCGGAAAATTCTTCGGATCAGGCGATATTTGAGGGGATTTGTTCTCTGGAAGAAATCCAAAAAATGCTGCGTTTCGTGAAGATAAATAAAAACATCCGGACGCAGCAGGCACATGAGAATCACCCGCCACTGACCCATCGCGGAAAACGCGTTGACGATGACTCTTGGCGCGAATGCCGCTGCGGCAAGAAACTGCCGGACATTTCGCGACCCCCTGAGGTTGACCATGTGAATCGGCTCGCCCGCGAGTTCCTGTTGGCGGCAATACGCGTAGATCGAGCGCCATGCTCCTCCTTGCGTGAAAAAATCCGCCCCGAGGATGACCGCTTTATATCCACGATAAGATTTAACTATTTGAGACATGCCAACTGGTTTCAGTTTGAATAACCGCTCGTTCCATCCGCTATTCGGGCTGTTTGGGAACGTGAGATTCCTATTTGAAGATCGAAATGAGTCTCTTCAAAAGAATTTTGCAGCAGATAATAGGTTGTTTGACAAAACTTTTGAATATATAAAACGGAATTGAAAATGGGACTTCATGTCGGAACATTTTGTCTGATACATTTTGATTAATCTGCAGTAATATCAGCCTATTGATTTCATTTGCATGTTTCCCCTCAAAAAACTTGCTGAGAAAATAATACATTTTAACCGTTCCCTCCGCTGCTTTCACAGCTGGCATTCGAAACCACATTCCACCATCATGCACGCGATAACAAGACATGCAATCCGACATGAAAAATGCATCGCCGTATTTTGACGCCATCAACACAATAGGCCAATCGCAAAATATAAATCTGGCGAAAGCGCCTTGATTAATGGAGAAAACATTCCGCAACATAACGGTTGCCGTACGAAATGGATTTGCACCAAGCATCTCTAACGTGGTTAACGAACGTGCAGGCAGAACCCCTTTCTCGACTTGCCCGCCACTCATAATGCTACTGTTATGCCCGCAAAGAGAGTAACTTTGATTTTCTTCCAGAAATTCAACCTGTTTTTGCAATTTATTTGGATCAAACCAAAAATCATCACCTTCGCACATGGCGATGAATTCGCCATGGGCTACGGCCAAGACGCTGGGAGTAATTTTTTTTCCTTTGGAATGCTGGTTTTCTTTTTGGAGTATCAGACGAAAGAGTTGCGGGTGCTTCGTTTCATATTCTCGGATAATATCCCGGGTCCCATCCGTCGAGGCGTCGTCGTGAATGATGATTTCAACCGGGAATGTCGTTTCCTGCATGAGGAACCCCTCGATGGCCTCCCGGATAAACTTCTCGTGGTTGTATGTGATGCAGCAGATGCTCACGATCGGCACCGTGCCCTCGGGCCAGAATTGGTCTGTTATCTGTACGGGGTGATCCAGTCCCGGCGGTTGGGCAAGCAATGGCGTATTGCTGATGGCAGATGGCGAATTAGACATGCAAGTTATTGGCGGATTGCTGGTGACGGATGGCAAGCTCAAAAGCTGAAAGTCTGATATGCTGAAATTCTAAAAAGTTGAAGGGCTGAATGCTGCGGGAAAATATCTCAAAGGCCACGGCGCACCTTAGCGACTATCGTCGTGAATATAGCAAGAAGTTCGTTGGTTTCGGCGAAAAGAGAGTTGATGTGTTCGCCTGAGAAGCTGCAATCATCTATGAGCAATTCGATCCAGAGTCCCGCCTCATCCGCCTCCTGTAGCAGCCCGTCCAACTTCGAGCAAAACTCAGCATCCGACCGCGCCCGTGAGGCTTCTCTCGTGTGTGATGCAACAGAAGTCCCGGAGCGCAGCAACAGAAGTCCCAAAACCTGGGCCGCTTTGTTTCTCTGGGGCAGGTCATTGAAAAGCCGGACAATCCCCGACGCATACCGCTTCGTCCTTTGCCGCAACTCTTGAGAATTTTATTTTTTCAGCTTAGCCTTCTTTGCTCGACGACGGTCGCCGATTGAATTTCAAGCGGCCAGATGGTATGGCAAAGATGCCGCGAGATGAAGATCTGTCTCCTTCGGTGGAAGCACCTACCCTTTCTCACACCACAAGCGCAAAACATCGGGGCAAAAATCAATCGCGCCAGGCCACTCGATGGTCAACCCGTTGGAAGAGCCCTGCAAAAATGTCGCAGGAGTACGAAGCGGATCGTTTTCGGAAAGTGCTGGGGCAAGGTCGAGCGTGCCAACGTAGCCGTCGCCGAAGGTGAGCTGCACGGTGTATTCCCCGAGATACTGGATGTCTGTGATTTTCATTGTAACGGTGTGATTCTGTTGAGTTGGAGTCCGGATCGTATGTTATCCCGCTCCTACATAAGTTCACCCTGATGGAGGGCCGCCCACTCGATAACTTGACCCAAAATGCAAGGAGGCAACTTACCCGCAATCAAAGCAAAATCGCTGATCCGAATCGCTGCATCCCACTCCCCGCAGACTGCATGAAAATGCGGTGAGTTATGCTCTCCTCGTGTGTTGATGTAGATAGCGACGGAGCTTCATTCAGAATTTTAGGCATATCAGAGGTTTGGTAATTTACTGCAACGGGAAGCAAGGAAGCAATGTCGGACGCTGATGTCCAAAGAAATCTGAAATACTGAAAAGCTGAAACACTGAAATGCTGAGATTTATTCGGATTTCGTGATTTCGTTTCAGCGTTTTAGTTTTTCATCGTTTCAGCTTTTCGTGCCAGCGACCTCATCTTGCCAGATTTCAGTTTTTCAGAATCTCAGCATTTCAGCATTTTCGTGCAGCGACCGCATCTTTGATAATGCTGCACACTCGCTGCACCGTCTCTTCGCTGACTTCCTGGCCGGTGGGGAGGACGATGACCTTTGCGGCTGTGCGTTCGGTTTCGCGGAGGAGGAGGTTGGCGTTGGGTTGGAGGGAGCGGTAGGGTTCCATGCGGTGGCAGCCGGGCCAGAAATATTTTCTGGCGATCACGTTGTTTGCGTGTAGGGTCGCGACGATCTCATCACGGGTGCGCGGGCAGGAGTCCGGATCCACCTCGATGACGATATACTGGTAGTTGTTCCGTTCGTCCGGGTCGTAATAAATCAGGTTGATGCCGGGAAGCTCGGCGAGCCCAGCCATGTAGGCATCGTAGTTCCTGCGGTTCACGGCGATGATCTCGTCCATGGCTTCGAGCGAGGTGAGGCCCATCGCTGCACAGGCCTCGTTCATTTTTCCGTTCACGCCGAGGTAATCGACATTGTCGAATCCCTTAAACCCAAAGTTGCGCATGAGGCGCATCTTTTCGGCGAGCGTGTCGTCGTTGGTGACGACGGCTCCGCCCTCGAAGCAGTTGATGAACTTGGTGGCATGGAAGCTGAAGACCTCGCAGGAGCCGGCGGTGCCGATCATCTGTCTGTTGCGTGTGCATCCGAACCCGTGCGAGGCATCATACATGACCTTCAGGTTGTGCTTTGCAGCGATTTGCTCGATGGCATCCGTGTCACACCCGCGCCCCCAAACATGAACCCCGATGATTCCGGTTGTCTTGGGGGTGATCAGGCGTTCAATTTTTTCCGGATCCATGTTGTGCGTAGCGGGATCCATATCGCAGAAAACCGGGGTGATCTCCTGCCACTGGAGGGCATGGGCGGTGGCGATAAATGTGTAGGACGGGACGATGACCTCTGCGTGGAGATCAAGCGCCCGGGAGGCAATCTCCAGGGCGACCGTGGCATTGCAAAGGGCGATGCAGTTCTTGACGCCGAGGAACTCCGCGATGCGGGCCTCGAATTCCTTCACAAACGGCCCGTCGTTCGAAAACCAACGGCGGTCTAGCATCTCGTTGATTCGCTTAAGCAAACGATCACGATTTCCTATGTTGGGACGACCAACATACAGATTTTCGTAGAGTTTATTGGCAGTTGCCTGAACATTTGACATAGTTATAAGTATAGGCTTTGGGTGTTCATGTGATAGTTGGCAAACAATTATATTGCCAAATCCGCTGTCTGCAGTTCTGGAAAACGACGAGTATTCAATTCCCCCTTCATGTCTTTTAACATATCAAGATATGAAAACTGGGGATTGTAACCTAAATCTACACAAGTTTTGCTAATATCATAGACAAATCCAGTCTGACTCGGTTTCTCTGGGCAATAACTCACCGTAGAGGGTTTGCTTTTTGTAGAGAAGATTTCAATGATGCCTCTGACTTGTTGCTCCAACGAAGTTCCTATCCCAGTCCCAACATTATACAAGCCTTGCGCATTATCAGATTCAACAGCGCCCCTAACAATCTGCGTGTAATCTTTCACATACGGCATATCTTTCACAATATTGGGATCGCCCCAAATTTCAAGCGGTTTGCCCTCAATGGCTCGCTGAATCATATATAGATAAGCGATAGGCCGTTTTTCGCCATTAACATACATCTCATTGATTGGCGTGTAACAATAGATTGTTGGCAGACGCAATATAACCGTGCGCAAGCCAAATTCCTGATGGTAATGTTCAGTTAGATCAACGGCCGCATTCTTGGTTATGATATAAACCGCATGATCGCCCTTGTAATTGATCCCTCGTGTTGAATTTGCAGATATTGGTTTCTGTGAGTTCCAATGAATGGCTACATCGGAATGCGACTGCATATATATGAAACGTCCGGCACTGGCTGCTATACAGTAATCGAGCACATTCAGAGTTCCCGTGATATTGACATCAATGTAAGTCTGAGGCTTGTATCCCACCATTCGAGATGGCATGGCTCCGGCAATTTGAATCACTGCGCATACGTTTGTTTGAGGTAATTTTTCAAAACCAGACTTGGTTACGATGTCAACCGAAGCACACCGAACCTTTTTTGTCTTGTCGTATGAGTTTTCGATGTTCCTTCTAGCGCATGCGAAGACATCATAACCCGCTCCCGTCAGTTCGTCGATTAAATATGTGCCCAGTGTGCCAGTAGCACCAAAGACTACAATGCTGCCTTTTTTGAAATTCATTTAAATATATATAATGTTAGTCAGTTATTCCGTCAACTTGTAATCATTCACCCGGGTTTTCACTGCATCCATCGGTTTTGACATTAGCTGGTGAGCGATCGACAAAGCGAGTCCGTCATCCGATATCGTTGCTGTCTGGGATGCAGGTTGGACGAAAAGCAATTTCTGGCCGTTCCGCGCGAAGGTCTCTTTCTCATAAAGATGGCGGCCACCGGGTGCATTGACGTAGGAGGTTGCGCTCAGCCTGGCGCAGATATCCAAGACCCGGTCTACCCCAGTGAGGTTGCCCTTGGGAAATATGCTGCTGCTGGGGATGATTTCCGTAGTTAACCCCAAGTACGCGCGCAAGTCGTTGATTGTGCGACAAAGAAACGGCGAGAGACTGCCGACGGCATCACCGTTGATCCATTTTTCAAAAAACGCGAGCATATCGCCCAAGCAATCTGAAGATGAGTAACTTTGTTTGATGCTGAGAAACATTTTTCGCTTCCAACCATTATCGGATGCGATTTCGATGTCCCTGATCAGGCGGTTGGGACTGGCTCCCGATAGGGGGAGCGTGATCCATGTTGGCTTGCCATCGACGAGTATTCTGTTGCGGTTGATCCAGCCCCCTTTAATGAAATTCACATCATCCAGCAGTACAAACTTGTCCGCGGCTGCTATAAGTTGCCAGTAACCCAAATAGGGCAGAAAATACGGCTGCATGATCGCGACTCGCATAGCGGTTAAAAAATCTCCTTGTAGGAATTAACTGAATCACCACCACCCGTGGTTCGCTTCAACATGGACTATATGATTGGGCTAACCCTTCGGCGGTATGGTATAGTTTAGCGGCCGAGCAGGCGCAATCGCCTTAGAAATCCGATCGCTTTCCACCGCAAAATCTGCGCTGCACTTACATGCAATACATGGGAGTGGGCGATACAAACATCATTCCATTTTCCTTCAGCTCGCAACCTCTTGAACATGATCCCGCGGGCGTTGAACTTCAGGTTGTCCAATTCGGCGATCCTCATACCGATCGCCTGAGGGAAGCCATCGTCCCAAATCATTTGATTCAAAGGCCGCTGGTCACCTCCTGTCATGTGAACCAGGTCCGCGTCAGGTATGGAATCCAGGCGCTTACACCATTCCTGCAAGAACTGTTTCCACGGAACGGAGTCGCGGAATGCGAATACCCCGGCATTATAATAGCGTAGATTTTTGTAATCCAGCAGAAGATTGATGTTGTTCGGATGATCGTTCAACGGTTCGTTGGCGATGGAAAAATCAACGTTATCGAGGTGACTCCACAAGGCGTCGATCGGTCGGAGAATTAGAGTATCACTGTCGAGATGAAGTGTTTGTTGGAAGCAAGATTCCCGAAGACAGTTCACTCGGGCGCGAAGAACCCGAGCTAAAACAGGTTGCCCTTCGGCAAGGTAGGTTTCGGATGGAAGGGTGACAACAAATTTGAATTGGCTCCGGTAAGCCTCTGGCAGGTCTTCGATGTCTGTAAATAGCTGCACAGGGATTTCCGGGTGGTGACGGTGCAGGCTCCTGGCTGAGCGGTAGGCTTCACGAAGGAAATGATTTCCGAGCGCGACATATAGAACACCGCGGTAGGGTTTGCTCATATAAGTGTGGTTGGTACGAAGTATATCAGGCCGGGATATATCAAAGAAAATCTCGCAAGTGGGGTGCCTGCCGCTCCACGTATCGTTTCCAGTCCACCTGAGGATCGGCAGTGTGATGAAGGAGCTTAACGCCACCCCGCGTTGCCACACCGAGGCATTGTGCCGTGAGGTGGACTCCGCAGTCCCATCCGTTAGATTGGAGCCATCGAAGGGCATTGCCGACGCCGGGTTGAGCGGCGTCATGCAAGATAATAACGCACTCCGTGGACGCACACTGGGCGCATTGTTGTGCATCTTTCAATGGTGCATCCCCTGCGTGTTCTCCATCAATAAGAAAACCGCTAAACTGTTTCCCATTGGAAGCGATTTCCTTAACCGCTGCCGGTGAAAAACCGTTAATCAAGCAAAACTCTCCAGCAACATTAACTCGAGCAAGGGAATCCGTGCAGGACTTCCCTTGCAGGGTTTCTCCATGGATAGGATCAATGCTCGTAAGTCGAGTGCCTGCATAAGCCAACAAGGCGGTGGACCATCCGATCCAGGCGCCAATTTCAAGAAACGGCATCTTGCGAAGTGACTTAGCATAATTGTATACTAAAATCGATTCCTCCCACGTGAGAACTCCAATAAACGGCCATCTGCGATCTTTTCTGCCCCAGTGCGGCACATAGGGGTTCCATGACCGACACTTGACAACGTGAGGAAACCAACTTTCGGTTTTTGGTGGAAGATCTTCCAAACCCGGAGGATGATAGTCATACTGCATCCAACGCCATCCCCCATGATAGAGAAGTTTACGTCGCAGTATACCGAAAAGGGTGCGTTTGTCCATTGGTTATTAATGTCGTTTTGATAAACGCCCAGATGAGACGGGCATATCGTGTTCCATGAGCCGGCAGCTGTTTGCCGAAAACTCTTATAAAAACTAAGCTAAGGAATGAAAAACGTTTGCAATTATCTCCGAGACAAGACGACGGCTGTATTTTTCAATTATTATGCCGCGACCGGTTTTCCCCATTTCTATCGCAAGCTGCCGATCCTGAAAAATTGTATTCAACGCGTCAAACCAGTCATCATCCGACACTGCTGGATATCCGGCCAGACCATGGCCAAGCACCTCAATGTTCATTCCAACAGGGGATACCACAACCGGTATTGCGGCGCTCATATACTGTAGCATTTTGAAACTGCACTTTCCTCGTGTCCATTCAGAATCCGGGAGAGGCATCAACCCTACATCCATTTCCTGCAGCGACGACGCCTCGACTTCTGGACTCCAGCGTCTAAAATCCACTCTCTCATGCTTGATAAGCTGAAATTCCGGTTGTTTATCCGCGACGACCATAAGCTTGCTGTTGGATTTTTCCAGAAAAAGATTCAACGGTTTTTCAATACCGTAGAGGCAACTCAAATTCCAGAATGTGCCGGTCCAACCAACGGTATAATTCTGTTTTCGATACGGAATATTATCGCATATTCCCGGGGTAAAACGATCAGTATCAATCGCAGTTGGCACTATATGAATATTGCTGTTCCACTGTGAAAACCAATCCGCAAGGTATTGGTTTCCAGCCGTCACTGCCACAGCTTCACTTCCTAATCGCCGGATGGCCTCGAAACCGTTGGCTCCGTGGCACCAAATAGCATCGTCAACATCAAGAACAAAAGGCCGTTTCACTAATCTCTCAAGAGTGTATTGTCCGGGCAATAGCTCTCGATTTAACCAGACAAAATCAGAATGAATACTATTAATTAATCCAGAAATGCGACTTGATAACTTAACCCCCTGCAATCCCAGATCAACAGCTAATTTCGGGAAGTGTTTTACATAATGTTTGATCCCGTGCGGCACCCCGGCATATTTATCAACAAAGGGAATGTGTTCTTTGACCTCAATCCCTAATTCATAAAGGGGGTCAATATGTTGACGAATTCGGAATCGAGCCGAAGGGTCATGCCGCCCAGTTGTCAACGCAGCAACACTTAGACGTTCTTTTCCCATGAAAGTCACGGTTCGGCGTTTAACCCGTTCGCGTGAATGTCGCTTTTTGAATGCGACGTGGAATTGGCTCCCTCAAACATTTCATTTCATGCGGGAGAACGCGCGCCGCAGTCGGGCGACCAATCTGTTCGAGAACCGCATGTGGGGCAACTTTCGCACTTTGCCGTCGCGTTTCAAGCACTCCCCACGCCCGGCTTTATCCGCGAGTTGGGTGAAGAGGGCTGCATAATCCGCGCACATGCAGTCGAGGCTAAATTTCTCGCGAACCGTTTCGATGGCGCACACGGATAGGGAATTGAGCACCCCCCGGTTGTTCGCAAGCATGGCGATGGCTCCCGCAAGTGCCCCAACGTCGGCATGAGGCACGAGAAACCCATTGTGTCCATCGGTGATAGCCTCTCCCAAGCCGCTCCGAATGCGATACGCCACGGGGACAGCACCGCAGGTCATCGCTTCCAAAAGGCTGATCGGCAGCCCCTCAAAGTCCGAGGTCAGGAGAAAAACATCTGCTTCCAGTCCGAGATCGCGTGCCTTTTCCCTGGAAACTCTGCCAAGGAAGCGTACGCGATCGCCGCAGCCTGCTTCTGTAAAGCGGGCTTTAAGTTCCATTTCATCCGGCCCATCCCCGGCGATGGTTAGCACGAAGTCCACCCCTGTATCTGCAAGGGTTTTCGCGAGCACGGGGAGGTCAAATACCCGCTTTTGATACTGTGAGAGGCGGCTTGCATAGAGAAGGCGAACAGGCCCCGTGTGAATCGAGGGACGTCCTGCGGAGGGAAGTGGAATACCGTGCGGGATGTTGACCAGACGATCTGAGAGTGAGGGCGCAAAAGTTTTGGTTTTCTCAAAGATCTCGCCACTTACCGCAACCGCGGCATCCCAATTGGCGCCCAAACGCAGGGCCTCATTGTAGTAGCAATGTTCGTCGCTGTGAAGGATGGCGCAAACAGCCGCGTTTTGAGGGAGCAGACCGACTGCACACGCCCGGTCGAAATCACAATTCGGGATGTAGATGCACGGGGCTCTCTCCGCGAGGGTATTCGCAAAGATCTGCCATTGCCGGTGGCGGCTTGTGCCCCAAGCGAGCCGGATGTCCACGCAGGGCAAGTCGGGAACTGACTCGTCTGGACTTCCCTCGGGAGGCAGCAGACCGGTGAGCAGGATACGTTGGTCCCAGTCGGGAAGTCCGCGGATCAGATCGGTGCTCCATGTGCACACCCCGCTCAGCATCCAACTCGGAAAGCTATGAAAAACGGGGACGCTCATTTGCTCAACAAACCATGCCTGTTGGGTTCGAAGAAACGTTTGGCACGGTTGCAGGGGGCTTCGAGGAGATGCCAGCTAAGTGCGGCAACCGCAATGCTCCACGCCACTTGAAGGGGAAAGGAAAAAACAGGCGTCAATGGCTCGAAAATGCCCAGTTTGCGGAGTGCATTTGTCGTGAACCAGCTTGCAAAATTGTGGTAGAGGTATATCCCGTAAGAGATCGAGCCAAGATAAATAAACGGGCGAAAACTCAAAACCGCGCCCAAAGTTCCCTCGAATCCTCTTGCTGCCCCATAGATCAGCCAGCAAGCGAAGATTGTGAAAAAAAACGGTTCCAACACAGGCGATCGGAGCCCTCCAATCCCGAATTTCAGGAAGTAGAAGTTTACAAAATAAATAATCCCGATCCATGCGCCCCAGCGTCGAAAGATGCAGTCGGCCGAATTTCCGGGCCGAAGCGCGCCGGTCTGGATCAACCTCGCCATTACAGCTCCTGCCGCAAGCGCATCCATTTGATAAAAGACGAGCCGCGAGGCGTTGCAAACGTCAAACCAATCGGCGAATATCAATCGGTAGATAAAGCCCGAAAGGATCATGCCTGCGAATAAAAGCGAAATCCGATTCCGGGGGACGAGTAGCACAAATAGAGGAAAAAAAAGATAAAAATGTTCCTCGATACAGAGGGTATAGATATGTCCGAAGATGCCTGCGATTTGGCAATGGATGACTTCCCAGACATTAACCGTGTAGGTTGCCACCCACAGGATTGGCCCGTCATTCCAATTTCCAAGCAAAAAGCAGGCCAGTAGTAGGGCGTAGAATGCAGGGAAAATCCGAAGGGTTCGTCGTGCATAGAAATTTATCAGCTCGTTTCGAAGTGTCACATGCCCCGCCTGCATCCGTTCCCTTGCCGACAGCAAGATGCCTCCGATGAGAAACCCGCTGAGAACAAAAAATGTCTGCACCCCCCAACCGCCAAATCTTCCGAACTGGTGCTGTGGATCGAGAAAGTGCGACACCATTACCGCGAGCACGGCGAACCAGCGGAGTCCATCGAGTTGTGTGCGGCGAGTCGTAGTCGCCACAGAGGTATTTGAGTTGGCGCTCACTGAGATTCGTCAATGCCAGGTTTTGCGAATGGTCTCGGCTAACGCAGGCAGATTTGCAAAAACGATATTGGCACCACCCCGGCTCATGTCGTTCACACTCCGATGATTAAATGATTTGCCAAGCGTTTGTTCACCAATTGCGTAGTTGTAGCTTAAACCGCACACTTCCGACAGAAGCCAGTAGCAGATGTTCATGAATTCGGGGGGGAGCAGTTCGATGCACGATGCGCCGGGGCGCGCCCAAATGATGTTTGCGAGTCCGGCGCCGTGGGGTGAGAGGATCGCCTCTGAGTCAGCGATGGAACGAATTTGCTCACGAAGGGTGAGGTTCTCAAGTCGCAACAACTCAAAACTATCACCTCGCAGAAGCTCCAGAAGTTGCTTCTCTCCCACGAGCCTTCTGTGGCGCGCGCTCTCGCGGCTGATCATAATGCGCCTGCGACCGATTCTATCCCGTAACTCATCACTGAATATTTCTCTGAGAAAATCAACCGCCCAGCGTTGCGGTACATTGAGGTAGCCGAGATTCACATAAACCAGTTCCTCTGCTTGAATGAAATTGCAATCATCAGTAACAAAGATTTGTTCTTCTTTGACTCCGCAGGCTACTAATGATTCTTTCTGGAAGCTGTGGTTCGCCTGGTTGATGGCGATAGCGGAAAAACTCTTCACTTGATACCCCGCCTCGCGTGCGACGGCGATTTTTGGGATCGAATCAAAGAGAGTGTGCCATATATTATTTGAAGTGCCAGCAGCACTGATCACAAGCACCCGGCCTTTGAGCGGCTTGGGGCGTCGCAAACGTCGCCGACAGAGCGTGGGTGGAAGGTTTCGTTTTACAGCCCAAAATGGCAAATGCCAATCCACGACCTCGTAGTCAGGGGTAAATGCCACATGGTCTTTGCAGTGATAAATCCCGTGAGGAATTCGGTAAAGCCGTGTTGGATGGCTGAAGTAGTCCGGGAAAAAGTCCAGATGGGCGGGATGCATTGGGTTTCCAAAGAGATTTTTCGGTTCTGTGATGTGTCCCGTTTCCCCCGGCTTCTCGTAGGCAAGGTAACGCATTCCAGCATCACAACTACCAAACGGGATGAACCTCCCGCTGAACTGACGAAGTGATGGTATCAAAGATCCCAGATATCGAGATATCCTATCATATCTGGAAATAGAAACTGCCAAGGGAAGATCGGGCTTGTTTTGATGTGATTGGTAACCTGTCATGAATAGATCAACTATTAACCACTGAAGTTTGGTTCATCTGTTTTCAGTTGCGGATCCTTCTTGGAGAGCATCCGCCCCTCTGAGCATCAAACGCAGGAAATTATGGAAAAAAGGGGTGCTCATTTCTCAACAAACTCAGGATCGCTGAAAAAGAGAACTGGCCCCGTTTTTGATGGCTTCAGCCTGTTGTGCCTTTACCAGGCCGAAAGCACATGCTGTGTTGATCGCGGTTCTGACGAACAGACGTGTCAGCCCGCGAGCACCTCCGCTCCATTCTATGAAGGCGTGGGGAGGATGTCCCTGCCGGAACTCGGGAATGTATCGCCCTTCATGAAACCTGTACCCGGTGACCGTGCCATGAGGAGCGGTGCAGAAGCTCTCCATAAAATAGGGCAGATCTTTTGTGCGAGGGTCGAATTGTCCCGTGAGGAATCGAATACGAGGGCGGAGCATTCATCATCAGAAATCCCGCCATAACCTCACGGATTCAGTCCAAAGTAGAGACCCATCGCGCACTCCCGTTTCTCGCGGCGCAAGATGCTGGACCTTACGCTTTACGAGTCAGGCATAATAGGTTTGTTTCAAAACTCATGGCAGCACCTTTCTATGAAGGAATTTCAAGTCGCATGTCGTTCGCTTTTTAACTGGACGATCTTGTCGCAATGCTCAATCGTGACAGTCCGGTGAGCCACGATGATCATGGTGATCGTGCCATGAAGGGAGCGAATGGCATTGGTCACCTCCTTCTCCGTCGCGGTATCGAGAGAACTGGTGGCCTCGTCCAGCAGTAAAATATGGGGTCTGTGGTAGAGTGCACGGGCCATAGCGATGCGCTGCCGCTGGCCACCTGACATGCGAATGCCCCTTTCACCTACAAGAGTATTGAAACCATCCGAAAGGCCCTTTTCGATAAATTCGAGGATTTGCGCCGCTGCGGCCACCTCCCGGAGACGGATCCAGTTGATTTCATCGTCGGTGACCCCAAATGCGATATTTCGTGCGATTGTGTCATCGAGCAGAAAAACGTCCTGGGGCACATACCCGATCCCCGCCTGCCAAGCCCGGATATTTTCGTCCGCAAGGGGGATCTCATCAATAAAAATCCGCCCTGAAGTCGGAGAATGGAGTCCCAGAATCAGATCAACGAGTGTGGATTTTCCAGAACCTGTCGGCCCAATGATGCCGATTGAAATATTTTTTTCTACAGTAAGGTTAATGTTATTGATTACCGGCTTATGGCCCCCATGATATTCGAATGTCACATTCTCAAGCCTGACTTCCCGGTTCCAGGTCATGGGAATATCAGTTGGAGCCGTGATTTGCTTTCGGCGAACAATTCGAGTGTTATCGCATGATGTTTTCTTAAATTCTTCATAGATTTCTTCAACATTATGCCGACTAGTGGAAATCTGCGAAAGTTGCGCGTAAAGGATTTGCGCCGCCGGCAACAACCGCAACGCAGCAAATCCGATGACGCCCATCACAGGCAGAATTTGATCTAATCCCTGCCCCAAGCTGGCTAACGAAATTACCACGACGATAATTCCCCCGAATGCAAGGGGCTCGAGCAAATATTTGGGGGCGCTGTAATAGAGAGGAAGCACAGAATTAATCCGGGCGAGCGCGGCGGAATGCTCCCCGTAGCGTGAAAGGAAGTATTGCTCGGCCCGCTGAACCTTAATGGGTTTGATGCCGCCCAAAAACTGCTGTGCCTCTATCATTGTTCCCCGGTATGCATCCTTGAGTGTTTTTGACGCATTCACTCGTCGTGATATTAAAAATCTGAAAATAACAGTGTAGTAAACCGCAAGGAGCAGGGCCGAACCAATTGCGACAAACGGATTAACGATGATCAGGGTGATGACGAGGAACACCACCGTGACGAGACGGGAGAATCCCTCCATAAGTGCCAGCAATACTTGATTGATCATCTGCATGACGTCAGTATTTGCTTTCTTGAGTAGAATGCCCGTATTGATGCGCAAAAAATAACTCCAAGGCTGGGAAACAATCTCCGTCATGAGTTGAATCCTAAGCCAATGGCCAAGGCCTTCACCGTATCGCCCACGTGAATAATCACTAAAAAGATTCACTGCGTTGGACGCGCAGAGGCTGAATATCGAAAATATCCCGGCGAAAAGGAGCAGTCTGGAATCGGATATGTCCGGTGCAAAAGCCAAGATTCGCATGCCGATCGCAGAGGCGCGGAAACCGGTAGGGTTTGCCGCAATGGATAGAAATGGAAAGATCGAAGCCACACCGATGACTTGAAACAGGCCTTGCACAAAAACCACAGCGATCAATAACAGCGGTTTCCTCAGCCCGTATGGTCGGGCTAAAAAATAAACCTTCCTAACGATTTCAAAGAAATTAGAAAACATACTCAGCAGGGAAATTGGGGGTCAGTGTGGAATGGCACTATCAAAGGGGGCAGTCCTGAATGGCGCTAAGTTAAGGCTGCACGCGAAGAGGAGGATCGTGGGGATTTGCGGGGCCGGTTTCTGTGAGGGAGGCGGCCCATTTTGCGGCGAGGCCGGGTGATGAGCTGGTAGTTTTTTGGGCGGCGTTTTTTGGCTCTGGGTTCAGATCGGTTCGGCCGATCAGGGACATGATCGGAAGCGATAATGCGGAGCATTTCGTCGATGAGCTGGGCCTGTTTGCGCGGCATTCCCCGTCGTGAGTCGATGAGTTGGCTCCAATGGCGCAGGGTATCGAGAGTTCCTTTGAAGCTGATGCGTGCGAGTTCGACATGATGGCGGCCGGCAGCCTCCTGCATGAGTGCGCGCACGACATTGTAGGCGATCATGTGCATGAGCAACTCCCTGTGGATCATGTGTGGGGAGAGGCAGCGAAGCACGTCCATCGCGAGGGTGATTTTGATTTCCCGGAAGCGCAGTTCGACGCCCCAGCGCCGGAGGTAGAGATCGGCAAGATCCTCCAGAGGGAAATCCTCGGGGTCGAGCAGAGTGGTAACCACAGTAACGCTGCGGGTGCGGAAGCCCTTCTCAGCGATGTCGAATTTGACGAGGCGCACAGTGAGTGTTGCCGGAATGTTACCGAACTGTTCTTGGGAAATGTCCTTCGGGCGAATCGCCGGTTTGCGCCAGATCTGCAATCTGTCGTTTGGGCCTAGGCGGCGGCCATGTCGGAGGTCCGTTTTGCGGGTCTGGTTGAAGCGGAGGAGGCTGTCGACGCCTTGGGCCTGCAGAGAACTGAGGGCAAAGTAAGAACAGAAGCCACGGTCGGCGAGCAGGATGTCGCCCTTTTGCAGGTATTTCCAGAGTTGGCGGAACAGGAGGCTTTCATGGACATGCAGGTTGTCTTTTGCAAAATCCAGAAGTGCCCCGCTGGCTAGGGAGAAAAGGCCGACGAGCCTCATGAGGGGAAACCCGCATCCTGCCTTCTGGGAGGAAGGCTGGGGGTAAGTCTTCTGGTTGGTGTCGGTGTCTGGCATCGAGATCGTGGTGCCATCGACGATTTTGACGCTACGTCCGCGCCAGAGGGCGTGGGAGGGCACGGCGCGCTCGCAGCGTTCGGCGAGTTGCCGGTGAATGATGGCCAGAGTGTCTTCCTGCACTTTTGCCCGTGCCATGCAGTAGGCACCCGTCTCGCTGGAAAGCTCCACTCCGGAGTCCACGGAGGCATGCCACGCTTGGACTCGGCGCACGATCTCCCGGCAGGAGGTTGCCGGGGAAAGCACCTGGGCGAGAAAAGCCCAGAATGTCACCGAGAGACTGTATTGACGCTGCCGGCTGTGGTCGCCCTCGGAGAGGGGTTCGAGCAGGGTTTGAGGAATGAAGGAGCCGCAGGCGGCCATCAACTCGGAGAGCGAGGAAAAGCTCTGGATTTTACCGAGCACTGCGGCGAGTGGCGACTTGGGGGCACGTCCGAAAAGCAGTGGTCCGAAGGCTTGAAAAAATGGTGTTGTGTTACGCATGGGAGGTGCGTATAGATACGCATCATTGACAGCAAGCATAAAATGCATGAAACCGTGAAAAATCCACCGCTCACTCGCCGGGAAATCCATCGGCTCGAATCCCGCTACCGCGCGCTGGTCTCGCAGATCGGAAACTTTGAATCGTTGAGCCAGGGAAGCGTCATGCCCCAGCCGCCAAGAGCTTGGAGGTGGACAAGAAAAGTCGGCGGGAAAACTGTCAGCCTCGGATTAATGCCCGGAAAAGCCGAAAAAATGAAGCGGGCCATTGCCAACCACCGGGCACTGGATAAAATCATCGACGAGTTGCGCGAGATCACCCAGAAACTGATCCTGGAAACCTCGGAAACCGCCACGATTTCCAGACGCACAAATCATCCCAAAACCGCCTTAACTTAGCGCCATTCGGGGCAGTCCTTGCCTATTGACATTTCGGGGAAGTTGAGGCGGCAGCTTCGCTGCTGGTTGAAGTGGAAAGTTTCAGTTGAAGGGAGGGAGGAGCGGGGCAAATTCAAAATGGAAAATGGAAAATTGAGACTGGAGGCGGAGAAGAAAGAGGACAGGAGGGAGAGAGACTTGATTTGGGAAGAAAAACCTGAAACTTGAGGCGGCGAAGAAAGGGGGAAAATACTAATCAAACGGTTGCCATTTGAGAATTCGTGCATACTTCCCAACTGGGCAGGCACCCAGTCATTAATTCGTAGAGAGTTTCTGGAGAGAGATCGAAGCCGCATTTCCATGCAATTGTTGGC
>Ga0194063_10000810_pt1 | contig 21858 bp, 15 predicted proteins | sample SepL3720m_MetaG_FD_155459 | JGI IMG/M metagenome (GOLD analysis project Ga0194063, IMG submission 155459) | Anoxic zone freshwater microbial communities from boreal shield lake in IISD Experimental Lakes Area, Ontario, Canada - Sep2016-L373-20m | ecosystem: Environmental > Aquatic > Freshwater...
TATGATGTCCGCGGGGCGGGGGGGCGAGAATGTGATCAACTCCGAGATTCAGATTCTCACCAGCCGTGATCTGGTTGAAAAGGTCGTTGACGACATGGGGGTGCTTCGATTTGAGGGGGGGGCTAGTAATGCGGTGAACAGGCTTCGGATGGCTGAACTGATCCAGGATCGGCTGCTCATCGAGGTCCCCAAAAACAGCAACATCATCAGCATCTCGTTTGACGGAATTGATCCCGCGATCTCCCAGGAGTTCCTGAGGCGTCTGACCGAGGCCTACCTGGCGAGACATGCCGAGATTCATCGGTCTGTGGGGGCCTATGAGTTCCTGTCGCAACAAACCGACCAACTCCGATCAAAACTTACTGAAACCGAGGAAGAGTTGCGCAAGGTCAAGTACTCGGAAGGCATCGTCTCGATCTCGGAGTCAAAGAAGAATGTGGCGACTCGCTGCGAGGAACTCACGAAGGGGCTTGGGGATTTGGAGGCGTCGCTGGCGGCCTCCATGGCCCGGGTGGAATACTTCAAGGGACTTCCCCTGGTGCGCCGGGTGGCGTCAGGGAATAGCCTGTCAGTCATGAAGACTCCCAGCGAGGGGCCTTCTGAATTGCTGATGCGTTTGCAGCGTCTGCGCCAAAGGGAAACGGAACTGCTTGCCTCCTATATGCCGGATAGCATTCCCGTGGTCACCCTGAGGTCGCAGATCAAGGAAACCCAGCGGATGATTGATGAGGATAAGCCGGTAATGGTAACTACGAACACAACTTCCCTGCCGCCGGAGAAGATAGCTCCTGCAACGGAAACGCCCGATACCCTGCTTGAGGAGAGTGCGATGATCGCCTCGATCCGGGCAAAAATGCTGGTCCAGAAGGAACTGCTCAAGAAATCGCTGGACGAGGCCAAGCGGATTGATGAGGTGGAGGCGAAGATCACCCAGTTGGAGCGAAACAGGGAGTTGCAGGAGGCGAACTACAAGTATTTTTCGCAAAGCCTGGAGCATGCCCGGATTGATGATGCGCTCAACTCCGGAAAGATCTCCAACATCAGTGTAGTCCAGCCGGCGACCTTGCCGACACAGCCCTTTCGGCCTAATCTGCCGAAGCGGGTGGGGTTGGCGTTGTTCTTGGGACTGGTTGCGGGTGTGGGGCTGGCGATGGCAAAGGAATATGTTTTCGATCATACAATTCGCAAGACCACGGAATTGAGGGCCAGACTGCGTTTTCCTGTCCTGGTCTCTGTTCCGCAGGTGAATGCCGGGCGATATGGGTTAAGAGCTAAGCGTCAGGCGCTGCTACTATCTTCGCACGCCGGTACCCCGAGTGGTACAACGGATGAAAGGGGGCCGCAGCAGGATCTGCAAGCGTATTGCGAAACCTTGCGTGACAGGCTTTTGATGACCATCGGCACGCAATTTAAAACGCCGTTCGTGCTGGGAATCACCAGTTGTGCGAGGGGCTCCGGTGTTAGCACGCTGGCGACCGGACTGGCGCTGGAACTCAGCAGATCCGGCGATAAGCCGGTTCTGTTGATCAATGGAGGCGAAAATGCGTCCCTGCCCAAGGTGTTCGGGGTCAATCCGTTTGCGGGGGTCACGGATGTGGTTGCCCAGCCGGATGGCAACACGGCGCTGGTCCAGCGCAATATGTATCTTGTGCCAGCCGGGGAGACCGGGAAGGAATGGACTGGTGCCACCCCTGCCCAGCGGTTGACCGAACTGATTCAATTCGCTCGCAACAGCGCAAGCAGATTTGTGATTGTGGACTTGCCGCCGGTGGAGGAGACAAGCCTCGCGGTGCGGGTGGGAGGACTCCTGGATGGGGTATTGATGGTGATCGTCGCCGAGAAGGTCAACCGACATGCCGCCGACCATGCCGTGGAACTTCTGGGGCGGTCAGGCGGGAAGATCATTGGCACGATTCTCAACCAGCGCCGCCAATACGTTCCCAACTGGTTGTATCATTGGCGGTAACCGGGTTTCCGGCATTGGCATGAGAGTTTGTAACGGCACAATGAATCCAGAATCCAGAATCCGGAATTCAGAATGATGAAGATGCCGATATTATATGCCTTGAAGTCGTTCATTCCGAGGCCGATGCAGATCAGAATTCGGCAGGTTATTGCCCGCAGAAAGCGGAAGTCCGTCGGGGATGTCTGGCCCATTCTCGAGTCGGCGGGAACGCCCCCCCCGGGGTGGAAAGGCTGGCCCGACGGCAAACAATTTGCGTTGGTTCTCACCCACGATGTTGAGACAGCGGGGGGCGTCGAGCGATGCCGCGAGATCATGGACCTTGAAGAGCGCCTCGGCTTCCGCTCGGTCTTCTACTTTGTTCCGGATCGCTACCACGTCCCTGCCGATCTCCGTGCCGAGATTATTCGCCGCGGCTTCGAGATCGGCGTGCACGGGTTGCGGCATGACTTCACACTCTTCCGTTCCCAGGCCGAGTTTACGCAACAGGCCCCGGAGATCAACCGCCACATCAAGGAGTGGGGCGCAGTTGGTTTCCGCGCCCCCTACATGATCCGCAACCTCGACTGGATCCGCGACGGACTTAATCTGCAATACGACGCCTCGACCTTCGACACTGATCCCTTTGAGCCCCAACCCGAGGGTGTCGGCACAATTTTTCCGTTCTTTGTGGCCCCCCCACCCACAAACCTACAAACTCACCCACCCACACACTCCCAAAAACACCTCCTCGAGCTACCTTATACCCTTTGCCAGGACCACAATCTCTTTGTGTTGTTTGGCGAAACCACCACCGATGTTTGGAAAACCAAACTCGACTGGATCGTCTCCCACGGTGGCATGGCCATGCTGGGTACCCATCCCGACTACATGCAAAGCAGTGCCAAACTTGCATCTGACGAATACCCCCTGCGCCTCTACGAAGAGTTTCTGGAACATGTCCGCACCCGCTACGCCGGCCAGTACTGGCAGGCGCTGCCGTGCGAAGTGGCGAGTTTCTGCAACGCACACCCTGAGCGCGTGCGCCAAGGCGTTCCCCGGCGCGCCTGCATGGTCTCATACTCCTTCTATGAAGCGGACGCACGGGTAATGCGCTACGCCCAAACGCTGATCAAGGCAGGTTATTCCGTGGATGCAATTGCGCTGGGCAAGCCCGGACAACCGCGCTTTGAGGAGATCAACAACGTGCAGGTCGAGCGTGTGCAGACCCGTCGGCGCGACGAGCGCGGCAAGTTCGCGTATCTGTTTCGCATGCTTCGCTTTTTGTTTGCCTCGTCTGCCGCGTTGGTACGGAAATCCCGCTTCGCGCCTTACGACCTTGTGCATGTGCATTCCGTTCCCGACTTCCTCGTATTTTCCGCCCGGCGCGCCAAGCGCAGAGGGGCCAGGGTCATTCTCGACCTGCACGACATTGTCCCCGAGTTCTATGCCAGCAAGTTTGGGGTTTCCTCCAAGTCGCTCATTTTCAGCCTGCTCCTATTTCAGGAACGTCTTTCGTGCCGGTTTGCCGATCACGTGATCTCGGCCAACGATTTATGGCACGACGTCATTACCGGGCGTTCCGTTCCGCCGGAGAGATGCACCTCCTTTGTGAACAACGTGGACAGCACGATCTTCCATACCCGCAAGCGCACCCGCCATGACGGTCGGTTTGTGCTGGTCTATCCCGGCGGCATGCAGAAGCATCAGGGACTCGATGTGGCGATCCGCGCCATGCCCGCAGTGCTTCGCGAGGTTCCGCAGGCGGAGTTTCACCTTTATGGCGACGGCAACCAGCGTCAGGCTCTTGCGGCGTTGATTCGCGAGTTGCACCTCGACCAAACGGTCTTTCTGCACCAAGAGGTTCCCCTGAGCGAAGTGCCCGAGATCATGGTCAACTCCGACCTGGGCATCGTGCCGAAGTTCGCCGAAGGGTTCGGCAACGAGGCCTACAGCACGAAGATCCTCGAGTTCATGTCCCAGGGGTTGCCAGTGGTGGCCTCCCGTACCCGCATCGACCAGCACTACTTCCCGGACGGCCAGGTCTGTTTCTTCGAGTCCGGCAACGCCGCGGATCTCGCTGTTAAAATTTGCGAGTTGGCCAAAGACCCGGAACGGAGAAAACAACTGGCCCGGAAAGGCCTGGAACACTCCCGGCAGAATATCTGGGCTAACAGGGAGAAGGAGTATGTGGACCTGGTCGAAAGGCTGGTGCGGAGAGAGCAGGGGAAAGTGTTCACGGAGAAATGAGCGAACGTGTTGACATTTGACCGTTGGTTGACCCTATATGGCATCGCGCCGTTTCGGCGACTCTTTATACGTCGCGAAGGCCGCGTGCTGCCGATTCTGATGTATCACAGCATCAGTGACGACCCCGAGACCGGGGTGAGCTCCTACTATCGCACATGCACCAGTCCCGGCCGGTTTGCCGAGCAGATGAACTGGCTGGCGGCGAACGGGTGGAAGGGTGTTTCGCTGCGGGACGGTCTGGCCTGGTTGGCTGAAGGCAAGGGAGGCTCCGACAAACCCGTCGCATTGACCTTCGACGACGGCTTTCGCGATTTTTACACGGCGGCGGTTCCGGCGATGCGGAAGGTGGACTTCCGGGCAACGATGTATCTGGTTACGGACTTTGTCGGCCTGCGCGGCGCGCCAGGAGAATTCAAGGGGAGGCCGTGTCTCACATGGGATGATGTCCGGGATTTGCACGCCGACGGGTTCGAGTTCGGGTCACACACCGCCAGTCATCCCGAGCTTATCCGTGTGGATCGAGGTGAACTTCTGCGGCAACTGACGGCTTCGCGTGACGCAATCGTCCATCATCTCAACGAGCCGGTCACAAGTTTCGCTTATCCATACGCCTTTCCAACCGCCTACCCCGAGTTTATGGCCCACCTGATGGACACACTGCGCAGCACCGGGTACAAGAACTGTGTAACCACCTGCATCGGCCGCGCCCGGAACGGGTCTGATCGCTTCCTGTTGCCCCGTTTACCAGTAAATCAGGACGACGACACAGATTTGTTCGCCACCAAGACCAATGGGTATTACGACTGGACTGGGGAAATGCAGGCACATTTCAAGCGCATTAGGAAACTCTTGCGTGCTGTGCGAGGCAGAGCATGACTGTTTTGGGATTTCTGGTGTTCTTCTTTGTCGTGTGTCACGTCTCCTACGTGCTACGGAAGGACTACGCAAAAGGGCTGGCCTGGTGCATGTTCTATCTTGTCTGTCTGCCGCACCGCATGCGAATTGAGACAGCCGGGATAATACCAGAACTCACGATCCATCGGGCGATTATCCTGATGGCCCTAATCATGCGGGTCGGTCAACATCTGCCACCAATCCTATTCAAGAAGATTCCGTTCTATCCATTGATCGTTGCCCTATTAATAAGTTATGGAGGATCCGTATTTTGCTCTGATTTTCCAGGTGATAGTATCAAAGGGTGGTTTGCCGTAATCTTTGAAAACGTAATCATCTATTTTCTTCTGATAGCGAGTCTCACGTCCTTGGAGGATGGTAAACGGTGCGTGATCGCTGTTGGTTGGGGTATTGCCTTGGCGGCCGCCATTGCGATTCCCGAGTACTATATGGGAATCAATCTGATCACCTTGTTGGTGCCTGACCACGCCGTGGCGGTTAGTGGGGCGGCTGTGGGATGTTACGAACATGAGATACTGAACGGTTATATTATGGCAATGACCGTACCTCTGCTCATGGCTCTTTCAGGAACGGCTAGTGTGGCGGGGCATCGATGGATGTGGAGGATGCTTTTGTTGTTGGTGATGGCTGCGTGTTACTGTGCGCAGAAGCGGGGACCGTGGCTGGGAGGTATACTTGGAGCTGTAACGCTTGCTGCGCTGGCGACAAAAGAGATCCGTCGAGAGATGCTTTGGCTCAGTGCGTTGGTTGTTGTACTCATGATTACAATGCCGGGTGTCAGAGAAACGGTCTATGACAAACTGAATTCGGTGTTCATTCATGACGGTGAGCAGGAAGCGTCTGCAGAATATCGGCGGATTCTTTGGCGCGTTGCCTGGGACAAGATCACAGAGACACCTGGACGACTGCTTTTTGGCTTGGGCGGGATGGCGACTTCTCATCTAGATATCTCTGGCTACTTTGACAAAGGAAGGGGTGGGCAAGTTATGGGCCAAGGTTTTTCAAGTTGGGATAGCCAATGGGCTGCGAATCTGGTGCAGTTCGGACTGGTCGGTTTTGGGCTTGAAATTGCTCTTCGTGTGGCTGTTCTGATGGCTGTGTTCAGCCGTTGGAGAGCAGCAAGGCATCCGGACGAGAAGGCCCTTGCGGCTGCGGTTTGCTGCGTAGTTCTGGTCTATATGTGGGCTATGCTTACTGTGGCGATATTCAGTCCACAACTCAAATACATGTTGTGGGCGGTGACTGCAGTGGGGCTCTTACCGTTGTATCGGGCGGAGAACATCAATATGCCCGATAAGGCAGTGGATGAGGAAGTCGTGAACGACGTTCAGACATGAGTGGAACATCCGTGCTGTGTCGTCTTTTGGCTCCTGTCGCATACAAGGTGATGGGTATAGATATCTTTGCCCGGAAGAAGTGGTTGGAGACCGCTGCTCTGTGGTCTCCGGATGAAAGAAAGTCGTGGCGATTAGCTCGTTTGGGGGATTTGCTTGAACACTGCTGGAGCAAGGTGCCTTTCTATCGTGAATACTGGTCCAGTCACGGTGTGAAGATGCGCCGGCTAAAGTCGCTTGATGAACTCCAGGAGTACCCGCGCATAACTCGGGAACTGCTCAAGGAATACAGGTTGCAATGTGTCGCAACCAATCTCTCGCAAATTCCTCACAAAACAGATTCTACTGGCGGAACGACGGGATCGCCCCTGCAGTACTACCATGACCTCGACCTTCATGCATTGCGGTACGGTTATCAACTCCTGGGTTGGGGGCTAGCGGGGTCCCAATTTGCCGACGAAGTGTTTGTAGTGGCGGGCGACTCGCCCTTACCGGGCATGCCATACACATGAATGGAGGTCTATTAGAAAAATGCGAATGCTAAAATCAATCTGGGAGGTAAAGAATAGAGTAAAGTTAAGATACCCTGCGTTATGGTCGGGTATTAGTTGGTGGTATTATGAATGGCCGCTGCTTGTATGCTTGTTCGATAGTCAAGTGTTGCGAACAATTGTCAAGAACAGGCTCAGCAGAAGAAGAGCGCTCTTCTATCCAACGATGCCGATTCATGAACATACAATCTATAAGATATTGTATTTATTGGGCTATTCACTTTCAAATGATATCTCACATCCTGGAAATGTGGTGGTTAGTTGGAGTTACGATACATACAAGTCCAGGTGCACTGAATTGGAGGAAATATCACGATCAGACAAAGTGCTGAATTTGCAGTGCACGGATATTTCAAAAGAGAAAGTGGCGACTATATTTCACAAGGTATTTGGTTATGATTATGCGGTCAATCCGCTAACTTATAGTGGTTTGTGTGTGAAGAAATCGAACATCAATGCACGCCACGACGGAGTTGTCATCAACTGTCCCATAGACAACCGCGACGTAACATCCGTATACCAAAAGGTAGTCAATAACCAGGTTGACGGTGGACTGGTGATGGATATACGTGTGCCGATTATAGGCACGCATTTACCATATGCATACTTGAAATACAGGCCATTAAGTAACAGGTTTAGCAATGCCAATACGAAGGCACTGGTAGTAGATGTCGAGACCGTTATTAGCGTTCGCGAAAGAGAACAAATACTTTGTTTTGCGAAAGAAATGGGTTTGGACTTTGGAGAAATCGACTTTGCGAGGGATCGCGATGATGGAAGATTGTATGCTCTAGATGTGAATAGCACACCAGGTGGTCCGCCGAACCATATTTCATTGAAAGATTGGATAAAGGCCATGAAAATGCAGACGATGGTCTTTAAAGCCCTTGTAATAGATGCGCATCGCAACTTCACGAAGGCCGACATATGCACGGGAATAACCTCATGACGATGGACGTAACCGTCATCGTGGTCAACTGGAACGGCGAGGGATTGCTTCGTGAGTGCCTTCGCTCCATCCGCGACGTTCCTGCCGGCCTCTCCGTGCAGACCATCCTGGTGGACAACGGATCCAGGGACAACAGTGTGCAGACGGTGCGCCAGGAGTTCCCCGAAGTCGAACTCATCTGTGCCGGCCGCAATCTTGGTTTCGGCGCGGCCAATAATCTCGCCCTGCGCCAGGCACGTGGTGAGTTTGTCATGTTCTTGAATCCAGACGCCCGGATCCTCCCCGGCAGCCTGCAAACGATATGCGATCATTTGCGCAAGAATGGGAGCGTGGGCGCGGTCGGCTGCAAAATGCTTAACGAACTAGGCGAAACGCAGCCCCTGATGACTCAGAGTTTCCCCTCGCCATTGAGTGAGTTCGTTCGCATGTTCCAGGAGGCTGTGTGGTTCCTGAATCTTGTAGGACTGGCGCCAATAACAAAGGATCCGGACACCTTCGGCGTTGTCGTGAAACTCTCTGGTGGATGCCTGACCGTGCGTCGCTCACTCTTGGATGCCCTGGGGGGTTTCGATGAACGATTCTTCATGTACTGTGAGGACGGCGACTTGTGCCAGCGGATTGTGCTGGCCGGTTGGGAGTTGCATTATCTGGCAGACGCCGCGGTGACGCACGTTCAGGGTGCATGCTCGAGAAAGGCCCCTCCTGGGTTTTCCACGCTTATGCAACACGAATCCTTCTACAAGTATATGGCGAAGTACTATGGCCGGGCAGGGGCATTTCGCTACCGTATTCTCATTTGCATCGGATCTTTAATTAGACTTTCAATATGTTGCGTCCTGTATCCTGTCACTACCATACTTGCCCGTGAACATGCCGACAAGTGGCGGTTCAGATTGCTCAAGAACCTTCGCATTTGTTGTTGGGCGCTTGGATTGGCGCGGCCGACGATTCCAGAATGAACGCCCTGAATGCGACCGCCTTCTATATGAACTTTGCTCTTATAACGCCCGCCCGAAATGAGGCACCTTTCATAAGAGGCTTGGTCGACTCGGTGCTGGGGCAGACTGCGCGGCCGATTGTTTGGGTCTTCGTCAGCGACGGATCGTCGGACGGTACGGATGACCTTATGATGGAAGCAGCCCGGCGGAATCCGTTTATTCGGCTCATTCGGCGGGAGGCGGCCAATGACCGAAGTTTCGGATCAAAGGCGCTGGCATTTCGGTGTGGATGGGATGCGATCAGTAACTTGCCCTTTGACTTTGTCGGGAATCTCGATGCCGATATCACGCTCTTGCCTGATTACTATGAGTCCATATTGGTTGAGATGCAACGTAATGTGCGACTTGGGATTGCGAGCGGTGTGTGCATGGAGCGGCAGGGGGCTGACTTTAGATGCATAACGATCAGTACCAATCACGCCGTTGGTGCGGTACAATTGTTTCGCCGAAGTTGTTTTGACGCGATTGGCGGATATCAACCGGTGTCGGTGGGTGGAATGGACGCTCTGGCTGAACTGACAGCGAGAATGAAAGGGTGGGAGACACGAGCATTTGGGCATCTCCCTGTTTATCACCATAAACCAGTTGATTCGGCAAATGCGCGCGGCCGGATGCGGATTCGTTACCGTGCTGGAATGACGGAATACCATATAGGATCGAGTCCATTGTTTGCCATTGCCAAGGCACTTCGACGGTGGAACGACAAGCCATTTCTCCTCGGGATGCTCTTCCGATTGTTTGCCTATTTCAAGTTGTTGCTTGGCCGCGTCCCTCGCGATGCATCCGAAGAGTTGGTCGCCTACTTACGACGAGAGCAGCGTGCGCGGATGTGGTCCTGGATTACGCGCCGGGGAGAACACTGAAATGATCCACCAACCAGCGTCTGAGTTCCGTGCTCGTGCTTTCTTTCCCATTCTGCGTTTCGCGGTTTTGCAGAAAAGCGTGGCGTTCCGCCGTTTTGACGTACTTAGACTTGTTGCGTAATCCAACAAAACGGTCTTTCGTGTTATCGCAGGGTAAGTTGGCGCGATAGCCGCTACTAAAAGTGAAAAACTTAATGACACAAGGAAGCTTACCGTCAGCAACGTCAGCAACCATTGGTCTATGGTTGGGAGGCTCGCACGTATGTCAAAACCGTGTTTGGGCTCTTCTTGGTAGCGCATTCAATGTCCTATTTGTCGACAGAACTGTGGCTCAAGATACAGGAAGTGATCATGGGCGTGTATATCTCAATACTGCAGGTTATGGTGGTCCTACGAACGTGCCTTCGCTTCGAATCGAGAGTCCATCAGGTTGGGTATCGCGGCAGGATAATATCAATGTCAGCTTCATGGGATCCGCGATTCTGCCGCCGTGGATCCGTGGGGCGAATTTCGTCGGTGAATGTAGCGGTCCTTTTTCCCCGCTTCAACCATCAGAGAACGAGGAGGTTGTCTGTCGTTACCAAGATGGCCCATTATGGGTATGCAAGCGTGAAGGCGATGTAGCGCACCATCGCGTGGCTTTGCCGGTGTATTCGTTAGAAGAACAAGAGGGGGTTTTCGATAAGGTCAGCCTCCTTGGATTTCTGCAAGCATTAACCCTCTTCACATTTCTTGGAGAAACAACAGGGGAGAGCGTATGGCATGTGCCAAGCATTCAGGCAGCTTTCGTATTCGATGATCCTAATCTGCATTGTCCTAGTTATGGCTATCTGAACTTTGCACGTCTTGCACAAGATGCTTGGTTGCATAACTATCATGTTGCCATAGCGACCATTCCGCTTGATTGTTACTATGCCAGCAAACGATCTGTGGACATTTTTCGCAAGAATCCGCGACAACTGTCACTCTTGGTCCATGGAAATGATCATACGCGACGGGAATTGGCGACGCGAATCTCGATGATGGAAAGACAGCGCAATCTTCGGCAGGCTCAACGTCGCATATCTTTCTTTGAGAGAAGAACCGGGTTGGCAGTCGACAGAGTGATCGCGCCTCCTCATGGCGGAATAAGCGAGGATGCCGTCTGCGCTATTGGTGTGTCGGGTTTTGAAGCAGTCGTCACATCTCTAGGCACCCTGCGCAGATACAACGCGGATCGTCCATGGCTGCCGTTTATTGGAGTTAGTCCAGCAGATTTTGTTGCGAAAGTGCCCTCTTTGCCGCGACTTGGACTTTCAAATGCCAGCAAGACGCATGTTGCCATGGCTCTATTGATGAGAATGCCTGTGATATTTTCAGGCCATCATGAGGACCTTGCTGATGGTATTGACATTCTTAATAATGCCGCAAAGTTAGTCAATGGCTTTGGGGATGTCGTCTGGTGCGGTTTGACTGATGTCTGTCGTCGCAACTATCTGTTTCACTTTACTTCAGACACTATGTGTGTTCGTATTTTTTCTCTTCATGTGCGTGTGATCGTGCCTGATGCGGTGCGTTGGATACGTGTTGAGAGTCCCATGTGGGCTTCTCGGGTTGAGTACATTGTTGATTCAAGCAGAAAAGGATGTGTTGCAATTGGCGAGTCGTTGGATATAACCGGCGCGAAGTCGGTAGAGTTCGTGGTGTCGCTGGCCTCCAATGCATCCAATGTTCCAGTGACAAGTTTTGGAGGCTTTTCTGCTTGGCCTATGACTCGTCGTATTCTCTGCGAAGTAAGAGATCGCACGCGCCCTGTCTGGGAGAGAGTTCGATGTGTCAGCGGTTAGTTAACGATGGGTGCCTCACTTGGCAACGGCTGCGACCTACTTCGTCGATTTCTCCGGTGGTTCTGATTCAAACGACGGACTGAAGACAACGACAGCATGGAAACACTCCCCGGGGGATGGATGTCGTGGCCTTTTGCGGCGCCTGCTGCGTAAGGCAGTTAATTCGCTTCAGATACGAGGTGATGTATGTGTGGAATCGTCGGATCTCTTTGTCCTGCCGTTAACGTTAGTTTCAGGGACTGGGTTATTCGAGCTCGCGATATCATCAAATACCGCGGGCCTGATGATTCCGGGATCTATGAGGACGCGCACGTTTGCTTGGCCCACGTTCGGCTCTCAATTCTTGATCTTTCCAATCTTGCGGCTCAGCCGATGGTTTCGCATGCTGGTCGCTACGTGTTTACTTATAATGGCGAGATCTATAATTATGCGTCGCTTCGTGAAGATCTTGCGGCCAAGAATGTAGTCCTCAAATCGAGTGGCGACACAGAGGTCGTTCTCGAGTACATTGCCGCATTCGGCGTTGCGCGATGTTTGGAAAGAGCCGAAGGGATGTTCGCATTCGCCCTATGGGACCGTGACCAGCGGAAACTCTATCTGGCACGCGACAGGCACGGGATAAAGCCCCTCTACTTCGCGGTGACGAATGGTAGAGTGTGTTTTGCCTCGGAGATGAAGGCTTTGTTAGATTTCGCTCGAGGTCCTGACTACACAACGGTCAATGCTGCCATGTTGGGGTTGGGGTGTGCTTACGACTTCCGTACCTTGCTGAATGGCATTGAGTCTGTTCGAGCTGGAGAGGTTATTTCTTTCAGCGAGTCAACGACCCCAACCAAGAACTTCTTTTTTCGTTTGCCCGATTTCGTAGACCAATCTTGCTATGCTCGGCTGGATCAGAGCACACCGTCGTCAATAGTTAAGGAGACAAATGATGCTCTCAAGGAGAGCATGCGACTGTGCATGATCAGTGATGCTCCGTTGGCCGTTCTTGCCAGCGGCGGCATCGACTCAAGTCTGATTGCAGCGATTGCAAATGAATCCCATCCGAACCTTAAGCTTTATCACGCCAATGTGGTTGGGGCCAGTGAAACACCTGCTGCTGAAGTTCTTGCAAGACACCTATCCTGCGATTTGTTCTCCGAAAAAGTTACAGAGCAAGATACTTTGGACTATACGTCGGTTGTCACCTATCACTATGAAATGCCGTTGATGTATCACACGAATGCCGTGCCTTTCTATCTTGTAAGTAGACTGGCATCCAGCCATGGCATCAAAGTCGTGCTAACGGGCGAAGGCGCAGACGAGTATTTCATTGGGTACGCTGACATGGCCATCTATCCCCTTCTTCAGCGCTATCGGCGAGTCATGCAGTCTATTCAAAAACTTGTTCACATGGCGCCCGGTTTCGGTCGGTTGATATGGCCAATAACGGCAGACACCCTGGCGGAACAACTTAGAAGCACACTTTTTCGTTACGAACTGGATGAACGGCGCACTGAAGGGCAAGCAGTTTATGGATTTGTCAAGAATTGGAGCGATCGCCTGTTGAGTTATATGTCTTTGGATATGTGCGAAGGCAACATTCCACCATTACTGCACCGCAATGATCGTCTGGGAATGGCTTGGGGTATCGAGTCGCGGTTCCCCTTCCTTGGTCACTCGGTAGCTCGTCTAGGTTTGAGTATGCCTGCTAAGTATAAGATTCGCAGTACCTTGCACTTCTTCGACAAAAGGCACCCCTTCATCATGGACAAGTGGTGTGTTCGCAAAGTGGCAGACCAATACCTCCCACGACAGTTAACTCACAGGGGAAAATATGCCTTTCGAGGGGTCGTCTACAGTCGCCTTAAATTGAACCGAACTTTCTTCAAAGGTGGGTTTGTTAGTGATTTCTATGGGCTGGGTGAGGCTCAACTCGACTTAATGTTGGAGAAGGCTTCCCCAGCTTGGAAAAGCCGTCTCTTCCTTCTCGATATTTGGGGGCGTTTGTTTTGTTGCGGACAAAGCGTTGAAACGGTGAGAACGCATGTTCGAGCAAACGCTGACTTTGACAGCAGCAACTTGTAGTTAAAGAGTGCGTTAGGGTTTTTCCGGATGACGCGACAAACTGAGGTGCCGTTGCTCGCTTCTGCAAACGTGAGAATAGAATAGAGAATTGATAGCCACTCCCCTTATAATGAAGCAGGGGATAAGATATACTGGCTTTCTGATCATCCAGAAGCATGCAATTCTCGATGCGTAACCAGTTCTTGAAGAGTTTCTTATGCCGCTGCAGTCTGCTGTTGGATCCCGTTTCCAGTTGAAAGATCGCTCTTGGTGTCGAATGCTGGCGCGATAATTGCTTTCTTGGAACGTCGGGAGAACGGGCAAAAATAACACCGTTAAGACAATTAAGGAGCACATCGTGAAGACATTATTGTTGCTGATGACATGGTGTTATCTGTACTCAGTGGCCGATTCATTGGGAACAACCTTTTACGTGGATTTCTCAACTGGTTCCGATGCGAATGACGGTCAGATGCCAACGACAGCATGGAAACACTGCCCTGGGGATGCCAATGCTACTGGCAATGCCAAACGAACCATGCAAGCAGGAGACACCTACTTGTTTCGAGGAGGGATACGTTACAGAGGCCAGATCGTGGTAAACGGGAGTGGTACATCCGGCAGTCCCATAACAATCAAGGGAGACGGGTGGGGTGCTCAATACGCCATTGTTGACGGATCTGAGCCTATTAATGCAAAATGGCTTCGCTGTGCCGATGTTTCTGACTGCTGGGGTAATACGAACTGGGCGTCCATTTGGGTGGCTGCCGCGCCCACCAACGTGGTCAGCGGTGGTATGAACGCCTTCACTTTAATGAGTGTAGATGATAAACCGCTGCGATTTGCTCAGGACCCTAACTCGTCTGACGCGCTGTATTGGGACTATGACATTGCTCATGAATGGTACCCCGTGAGTCCCCAAAACGTGACGACAAATAGCTTGATTGATATCGGTCGCTTCACGAATGGAACTGCTACGTACTATAATAATTCGTTTGTTGCTGTTTGGGCATACGGGAACGTCGTAAAGTTGATGCCAATTACCGGCTATTTCCCGGCCGAGCACAGAATTGCCTTCGATATGGGAACCAGTATACCATATTCTGATCGGACGAGCTTCTTTACGATCATCGGGCATCCGGCCAACATCGACGTGTCGGGTGAGTATGTCATTCGTACCAATGAGAATCGCATATATTACTGGCCCCACAATGACCAGGATCCGAATGCGCAGAACTTATGTATCGGAGTGCGACCGGTTGGCATCTCGTGCAGTGGTCGCCACAATGTTGTCATAGAGGGATTCCGAATCACGGGGATCAATGGTTCATTAACGGGAGTATGGAGCGATGGGAGTGGTGTCGTCGCGGGCAACGTTGGCAATCCAAATGCGCCGGCAACCAATCAAGTGATTAGGAACAATGAGGTCTTCAATCTTCGAGCAGCCCAAGGGATCGCGGCGATCCAGTGCCAATATGCGCAGAACCTGATTGTCAGTGGCAACAAGGTGCATGACAATTCAGTCAAGTCAAAGGGAATTACGGTCACGGGGCGCAACATCAAGGTTGTAAGCAACGAAGTCAATCGTGTGTCGGGCACCGGTATCTATTTTGCCGGTGTTCAAGAGGGGTTGATGCATGGCAACAGGGTAATCAGTATCCATGGTACTCATGCCAATGGGATATCCGTTTATCAGGACAGCAGCAATGTCACAGTATCGGCAAATCTCATTTGTGATGCAGGCGGAACGATGATCACGTTTGAGCGGAGCAGCGACCTGCTGTTTGTGAATAATATCCTTGACGCAAATGGAACGGATGGAAGAGTCAACGAGTGGAGTGGCATGAGCGGGACGGTGCGCTTTTACAATAACACTATGATTGGCAACCCGAATGATTGCATGTTGATGATTGGCGGGAGTACGAGCGCGGTTTACGAGTTGCGCAATAACATCATTGATGGTGGCGGTGCAGGGGTTACGAATCGAAGTAATAATATTTACGTCGGTTTGATATGGAACCAGCGCTCCAGTTACGGATGGACATTGGGGCCAAGCGAAAACCTTGTCACCAATCTTAACAGTCTGTTCATTGGTGCGACAAACAACGATTGGAGATTGCGGAGCGGGAGTTCGGCGATTGATGCCGGGAAGGATTTGTCAGGGAAAAGTTTGTCCGTTGATTTTGAAGGTAAACCAAGGCCACAAGGGGCTGGATGGGACATCGGGGCATACGAGGCGGTGGCCACCGAGACCCTCAAGACGAATAGACCAAGCGCCCCAACGAAAGTACGCCAAAAATAGAGTTTTATCCTCCTTGCATGCGTCGATCATATTCTCGGGTCCGAATTATTTGTATCATGTGCCCCGGAATCCAGTTGCTGACCTGTCGCAAGATAGTATTATAGTGACACGCTGACTGAGCTGGGTTGCCTTTGCACGTGCACGACGTATAACGGCGCATAGCGTGGCTTTTTCGTAAGCCTGTGGTCTACGATCGAACATCCATCCGTTCAGCTATTTTCCGTATGTTGGCGGGAAAGCCTAAGGGATACTAATTAATTCATTTGTGCCAGGGTTGGCGATGGAGTACTTGTGAACAAGTTTCAGCGAACGATTTGGCGGGAATTAGTATTCCTCGGTTACCGGTTAGTCGGTCTTGATATTTCCGGGAAGTGTAGCTTCCTGCGGAGGGCTAGAAACTGGTCACCCGACGAACGCAAGCAGTGGCGGCTGGCGCGTCTGAACACGGTTATTGATTTTGCATGGACACATGTGCCTTTCTATCGGCAATTCTGGTCCGATCATAACGTAAAGAGGAAGTCACTTGGAAGTCTTGATGAACTTCTTGCCTATCCTGTTTTGACAAAGGATGTCTTTAGATCTAATCGTGATCGTTTATACCCCGACAATCTTAGCTCGATTCCATATATTTCGAAGCATACTGGGGGCAGTACAAGCGTGCCCGTTCACTATTTCCTTGATCGTCAACAATGGACTTTCATGGAAGCGTTTCATCTTTGGGGGTGGTCGCAGGCTGGTTATGAATTCGGAAATCCTGTAGGTGTTATTGCCGGCGGGTCACTTGTTCCGGAGCGAGGGAGTTGGCAGGGGCGTATTCGTGGATTGGCGCACCGTCGGCTCTGTCTCTATGGTGTGTCCATGGATGACAGACTTGCCCGTCAGTATCATCAGGTATTGCTGCGACATAAGGTTGAGTTCCTGTACGGCTATCCTTCGATTCTTTATCTCTTTGCAAAATCCCTCAAGCATCAGGAATTAACGATCCCGAGTCTTAAAGCTGTTGTTACAACCGCGGAAATGCTTCTGCCGCACTACCGGCAGAGTTTAGAGGTGTGGCTTCGATGCCGGGTATTTGACAATCTAGGTTCAAACGACGGTGGTTTTGAATCCTACGAGTGCCGTATGCACAACGGATTTCACTACAATGACTTGCAGGCCGTCCTTGAAACTCTACCTCCAGAGCCAGCACAATCGCATGGCAAACTATTGATCACAAATCTTTGGAATCGTTCGACGCCGTTTATTCGGTATGAAAACGGCGATCTCGTTGCTCTTTCTGATGTGCCTTGTCCTTGCGGTGCACCTTTCCCCATGATCTCTTCCATTCAGGGACGTACAGCAGATATTCTGTCGTTTGGGAACGGGCGGTCATTATCCGGTCCTGCACTAACGTTGATTTTCGGTGATATGCAGATTGACGGGTGGCAGATTGTTCAGACCAGTCCATCCTCCATTGAAGTGCGTATATGCGTTGAGCGTGACGTGCCCCGAGAGTATTCAGAACACATTTTGAGAGTTCTGAACTTCCACCTGAACCATGAGATTGCTATCGACATTCGCCGTGTGGATCGTCTCGAAGTCACAGTCGGAGGCAAGCACAAGCCCATCATGAGACTGCCAACGCCTTGAGCGGCCCATTTCTGATGAAGTAACACCGCATTGTTTTGGATGAGCCAGGTTCACAATGAGTCAAGACGGTAAGTTGTTCCGCAGCACCCTGTTGCTTGCGCTCGGCCAAGCTGCGAGCTATGGGTTGTCGTTCCTGCGGAATATGCTCTTGGCGCGGCTGTTGACCAAGGCCGACTTTGGTCTTGCTGCGGTGTTCGGAATGACGATCGCCATGCTGGAACTTGCCGGGCGGATGTCATTCGGTCAGCAGATTATCCAGGCGAAAGACGGAGACTCGGAAGCATTCGTGGCCAGTTCGCATTCGTTTCAGTTCTCCCTCGCGCTTGCCGGCGCATTATTGATGGCAGGGTTCAGTTATCCTCTGGCATGCGCGTTCAAGGTTCCGCATCTGACATGGGCATTCGCGCTGCTGGCGATCGTGCCGCTGGCTAGGAGCGTCGAGAACCTTGACTACTATCGCCGACAACGCGAGTTGCAGTTCCTCCCTGCCGTGCTCGTCGAATTTGTGCCGCAGGCGGTCGTAACTCTCGCAGCCTGGCCGATGGCTGTATGGATTGGCGATTTCCGCGTTATTGTCGTGTTGATGCTTGCAAAGGCCGTTCTGGGGATCGTGATGACGCACGCGATGGCCGCGCGTCCGTATCGATGGCACTGGCACACGGAGTATTTCAGCCGGATGTGGTCGTTCGGTTGGCCTCTTTTGATCAATGGCGCGTTGATGTTTGCCGCCCAGCAGGCGGACCAGATGGTGGTAGGCTCATTTCTCACGCTGGATGACCTGGCGAACTATGCGTTGGTTGTGTCGGTTGTGAGCGTTCCGTTCTTTGTTTTCACTCAGGTCATCAATTCCCTCATTCTGCCCATGTTTTCTCGGGTGCAGAGCGATCCGGAACAGTTTCGGCGCCAGTATCGGACGTGCATGGCGGTTGTCGGGTTGGGTGCGGTGTGGTTGATCGTGCCGTTGATTGTGACGGGAGAACAACTGGTGTCGCTCTTGTTTGGATCGAAGTATGTTGGAACTGGTCCACTCATGGCTGTTTTGGGAACTGTATGTGGAGTGAGGTTTTTCCGATTGGTTCCCTCTATCGCGGCCATGGCCAGAGCTGATACGCATAATCATCTCCAATCCAACATCTGTCGCAGTATGGGCCTGCCGTTGGCGGTCCTGGTCGCGCTGGTTGGAGGCGGAGCAATCGGTGTGGCAGGCGCTGCTTTGCTGTCGGAAGTGGCGGCCACGCTTGTGTCTTTGCTCAGGTTACGACGCAAGCAGGGCATTGCTTTACGTGATGCGGGCGCTGCAGCCGCCTATGTTCTGGGCATGCTTGGACTGGCTCTGGTTCTGGTGTGTTGGAATGTGCCTCAGAGAAGTTATGGGATGGCTGTTGCCTGTTTGGTCGGTATTCTGCTACTGGCGGCCGCCGTGGCATGGAAAGCGTTTCCACACACGCTAGGTGGCATCACACAGTATGCACTATCAGGTGTGTCGAATAGCCGGAATGGGATCACTGCGACTTGGTGAGTCGTTGATTGGTTATAACCGTCTTGAGGGATACAATGGATCCACAACTGTTCAGAGATCGCGCGTTGGCCAAGACGGGTCGTTCACAGTCTAAACTGGCCTTTCTTTTCACTGCATTGGCCAGGTGTTCTGCACTGCGGTCATACGCGATCCATGCGGTGTGCCGACTTGAGGGCGGTCAGATGTGGTCGAAGACGTATCGCGAGTTGATGAGAAAACACTATCGCGTGGAGATAGGCATCCACAGCTACGGACCCTGTCTGTTCCCCGGAAACCTCCCGGCCAGGACGCGCGTCGGAAATTATTGTTCGATCGCCGATGATGTTCAGTTCCTTCGGCGCAATCATCCTGTGGAGCGCATCTCTCAACACCCTTTCTTCTTTAATGCGTTGGTCGGTCTTTTGGGCGAGGATACGATCGCGGCTATTGACGACAATCCGGTTGTCATAGGAAATGATGTCTGGATTGGCTCAAATGTTATGATAACGCCCGGATGTCGCTCCATAGGCGACGGTGCCGTTGTCGCCGCAGGAGCCGTTGTGACGGGAGACGTCCCTCCTTTTGCCATCGTTGGCGGCGTGCCGGCCAAACTCATTCGGTGGCGTTTCACAGTGGAGTTGCAGAGGGAGTGGATGAACAGTGCGTGGTGGGAGAAGTCTGTGGACGAGTTAGCCGTAACTTTGGAGGTGTTTCTCAGACCGTTTGGCTCAGAACCGCATTTGCTGAGTTGGTTAGACAAGGCCACATGTCTGTCGGGAAAGACCAGACCATGACTATCGCAATCATGGGCACCCCGGTTGACTGTGGAAATCGGGGGGTAAAGGCGCTCGGTGCGTCTTTGGTGAATCTATGTTCGAAGGCGGCGTGCGGCGGCGAGGTTGTGTTGTTGTTGAGTAACCGCGACGCCGAGCCGGCACCTTTTCGCGTTGACGGCAGCATCCGGATGATCCGGGTTGTCAATTGCCGCCTCTCGCCGCGGGCACGTTTGACGGAACATCTGTTCGGTATCGTCCTGCTGGCAATCCTTTACCGTATCCTGCCGCTGGACAGTCTGCGTCGAACAATCAGACGGGCATCGCCGTGGATCCGAACCGCCGTCGAAGCGGATGTCGTTGGAGATGTGCGGGGCGGAGACAGCTTTAGCGACATCTATGGCCTTCGCCGCTTCCTGGAGAGCTTCCTCATGGTCTGGAGCGTGGTGCTCGTCCGGGGCAGTATCGTTCAGTTCCCGCAGACGTTCGGACCCTATAAGAGTTGTATTGCCCGGCGGCTGGCGCGATACCTCCTGCGGCGCTCATCGGTGATCATGGCGCGAGACGTGGAGAGTCAGAAAGTCGCGCAGGAATTGGTCGGGCCACAACGAGAGATCCTGCTCAGTCCGGACGTGGCGTTCTCCCTGGAGGCGGTCAGACCGGCTGTCATCGCCCTCGATCCTCCCTTGCCCAAGGGTGCTCCGTTCGGCACGGTCATCGGTCTGAATGTGAACGGCCTGATGTACAACGGCGGGTACACGCGCCGGAACATGTTCGACCTGAAACTGGATTATCCCGGCATTCTGCCCAAACTGGTGAAGTCCCTTCTGGCTGCGCACCAAGGCGAGCTCTGGTTGATTCCGCACACGCTGGGGGCGCGCGGGAATGTCGAGAGCGACCACGAGGCTTCGGAGAAGTTGCACGCCTGCTTGAGCCCTGCGTTACAGGCGCGGGTGCGGATTGTGACTGGCGACTATAATGCGCACGAACTCAAGGGGATTATTGGTCAGTGCGACTTCTTTATCGGCTCGCGCATGCATTCCTGTATTGCGGCACTTTCCCAGGGCATTCCCTGCGTGGGGGTGGCATACAGCCGGAAGTTTGCGGGCGTGTTCGATTCGGTCGGCATGGGAGATTGGGTGGTGGATGCACGGGTGAGCGCGAATGATGAAGCTGTGGCAAGGACTGTTGAACTCTACCGCCAGCGCAATGCCGTACGGACTGAGTTGCGGCAGCATGCGGAGCAGGCGCGTGCGCAACTACGCGAGATCTTCGATACGATGTTGACGGCGAACGACCCGCTCCGCCGCGCATAACAATGCAAACCATAAGAACGATAGCCGATGTTGTAACTTGGCGTCTTTGCCTTGGTTGCGGAGCCTGTGCCTACATTTGCAAGGAAAAGAAGGTCAAACTGGTGGATTTTGCGGCGGTAGGTATCCGCCCTGTCTTGGAACATGCGGATTGCGGAACGTGCCGGGATTGTCTGGATGTCTGCCCCGCGGTTCAAAGCGATTTTCGACACGCACCCGCAGCTTCCCTGCCGGAGCCGTCGGCTGATCTTGGGCCGGAGTGGGGTCCGGTTCTATCAGCCTGGGAGGGGCATGCTACGGACCCGGAAATTCGCTTTCAGGGTTCATCCGGCGGAGCGTTGACGGCCATTGGGGCTTACTGTCTTGATACTTTGGGGATGCACGGAGTGCTACACATCGGGCAGGATTCTGACGATCCGGTTCGCAACCGCACACGGTTGAGCCGCTCGCGCGCGGCGCTGTCTGCCGCCTGCGGGTCGCGTTACTCGCCGGCGTGCGTCTGCAATGGTCTTGGATTGGTGGAAGACGCGCCTGCTCCTTGTGCGATAATCGGGCAACCGTCGGAGATCGCCGCGGTACGGAATGCGATTAGAATGCGCCAGAAACTAGAGCGGAATGTTGGTCTGACGCTCTCCTTTTTCTGTGCCGGGAGTCCGTCCACGCTAGGGA
>Ga0194063_10000811_pt1 | contig 21833 bp, 10 predicted proteins | sample SepL3720m_MetaG_FD_155459 | JGI IMG/M metagenome (GOLD analysis project Ga0194063, IMG submission 155459) | Anoxic zone freshwater microbial communities from boreal shield lake in IISD Experimental Lakes Area, Ontario, Canada - Sep2016-L373-20m | ecosystem: Environmental > Aquatic > Freshwater...
AGTTTCACTTGTTGATCCAGAACGAGTCCCCGCTCAACGCGGGGTCGTTCTTGCGGATAGGCCTTCACGGGTAGCCCGCGAATATGAACGGCAAACACACCACCTTTTTCAAGGCCGCGCTTGCCGCTCCAAAGCGCGTCCGCAGCCATAAAGTCTAGCCAAGAAATATGAAGCTCTTCGCATATGTTCTCCTTGCCTTCACGGTCCTGCTAATCATTGAAGCAACTCGACAGCAAATATCAGGTCATGCGGATGTCATGAGTCCGGGACGCAGTTTTCAGAGGAACATCGCCGAGCGTGATTCGCAGCCCGAGCAATATCGGAATCTGATGACATATCAATGGATCCGAGCTGTGTTGCCAGGATGCGCGGCATTATTTCTTATTCACCTTATACGACGCCAAGACCGACTGGATCCCCTATCTGACAGTTTTCAAGGCACCGCAGCAATTGATGAACTTGGGAAATATCTGGATGACAAGAAACGAAACAAAAATGGCTAACGGGAAAGGGAATCAAATTCATGGAAATGCTATTGGCATTAGGCTTTTTCAGCAGAAAGGAGCCCCCGCATGTGGCACTATGGCTAGTCAGCGATACCGAGGCGCTTCTGCAGGGCCTCCAGAGAGATTCCTTTGGTTTCCGGCAGATACTTCCAAACCAAAATCAGCTGGAGAACCATCATGGCACCGAAGAAGGCGAAGGCGCTTGCCCCGGAAGATTTCGCGACGATGGGGAAAAGCCAGCTCACGCCCGCGCAGAGCACCCACATGAGGCAGCAGATGGCTGACGCACCCGCCGCACGGATCGCGTTTGGCAGCAGCTCGTTGATGACCACCCAAACAACGGCCCCCTGAGAATAGGCATGGGAGCCGACGATTCCCATGAGCGCGGCGATCACCACCCAGCCCTGGGCATGCGTCGTAAAGACCCAGACCGCCAGGCCGTGGGAAAGGATGAATGTCACCGAACCGACAATGAGCAGTGCCTTGCGGCCGATCCGGTCGATCAGGGCCATGGCCACCAAGGTCATCACAAGGTTCGTCAGACCCACGATCATCGACTGCTGGAGTGCGCTCGCCTTGTCCGCCCCGGCCATGCGGAAAATATCTGCTGCATAATAGAGGATGGCGTTGATGCCATCGAGCTGGTTAAAGACGGCGATCATGCCGGCCAGCAAAAGCGGCTTTGCAAACTTGCGCTGGAAAAGCCGCTGGCGGACTCCTCCCATCTCGGCCTGGACGGACTGCGCGATCTCCTCGACCTCGCCGGCCGGATTTTCGTGGCCGATGCGCACGAGGACCTGCTCGGCCTGCTGGCTGCGGTTGCGTTTAACCAGCCAGCGCGGGCTCTCGGGAATGAGCATGGCCGTGACAAAAAATGCCAGCGACGGAAGCGCCATCACGCCGAACATCCACCGCCAATTGGCGGCGTGCTCAGGACCAAAAAATGCCGCAACGGCATAGTTGGAGCAGTAGGCCACGAGGATGCCCAGCACGATGTTGAGCTGCGCAATAGCCACCAGCACCCCGCGGCGCTTGGCCGGGGCGATCTCGGTGATATACAGGGGCGACACCACCGAGGCCCCGCCCACAGCCACCCCGCCAAGGAACCGGAAGAAGAGCAGCGCATGCCAGTTCCAGGCCCAGGCGCAGCCAAATGCTGAAAGAATGAAGAGCACGGCAACAATCGCCAGCACTGGCTTGCGCCCCCACCTTTCCGCCGGTCGTGCCACAAGGAGCGCCCCGAAGACGGTCCCGATCAGCGCGCTCGAAACCGTGAAGCCCAGGAGTCCTTCGGAAAGACCAAAGACCTCGCGCAGGGCGTCGGTCGTACCCGAGATCACCGCTGTGTCGAAACCGAAAAGAAACGAGCCAAGCGCCGCCACAGTGACACTGGCGATGAGTGTCGCGCTGGTCCCCTGAGTGCCGCCCTGCCGGCCCTCGTCCTGCTGAAGAATCATTGCTGCCATAAGGTTTTAAAAATTGCTTTGTTTGGTTATTGAAAGGAGTGCCATGGAATCCGTTTGCGGGGCCACTGCCCGGGAGGCAGCGGCCTGGCCAGGCGCCGGTGAATCGGCTTGAAGGATCATCAGCGATGCCCCAATGGCCTGGGAAAGATCCCCGAACCTGGCTTCGTGAAATGAAAGCTCCCCAATCCCGACCCACAGCATTTCGGAGGCCGATTCCTGAATCCCGCGAAGATACCGGGCGCGAAACTCCGGGGTCGTCGACGCCTGGTCCATGAGGCCTCCGCCGATAACGATATGGGTCGGATCGTAGGCCATGCATCCGGCCGCGACCGCCATGCCCATGGCCCGGGCCTGCATGTCAAAAATCTCGAGAGCGAGCGGATCCCCGTACTGGGCTCTGCCGCGAAGCGAGAGCACCTTGCTCTTGGAAGACTCCGGCGAGCGGGCGAACTCGTGATCGGGATATCGCGGCAAAAGATGCTCGAGCAGTTGGGGAAGGCCCGAAATCGATGTGTAGGCCTCGATGCAGCCCCAGTCGCGGCCGCAGCCGCAGCGGAATCGCGGCAGCCCGAGCCGCTCGTATGGCGCCGGCAGGTGGCAGATGATCACGCCCGCCTGGTGATCGCCGCCGAATACCCGGCCGTCGGCATGCACAAAGGAACAGCCGAGGCCCGAGCCGGGTGCCAGCATCAGCACGGAGCCGGGGCTGGCGCGCTGAATGAGACGGGCCTCCGGCACCCCGGCCAGCTGGCCATCGTTGGCGGTCTCGATCCGGATCGCGTAGCTCGCCCGCTCGGCGACAGCCCGGCGCAATTCGGCAAGGAATTGCCATCCTTCCAGCTCCGCCGGCAGGTTGGGCTGCCGCCCGAGAACGCCATAAGCCAGATAAGGCCCCGGTATGGCCAATCCGATTCCGCCGACGTTGTTCCATCCAAACCCGTGCGTCTCAAGAAACCCCTCGACCCCCGCGATCCAGCCGGCAATGATGGCCCCGGGACCACCCTCCCCGTTGGTGCTGCTCTGGCGGAGGTCCATGCTGAGAGGCTCTCCCGCACTGTCCACCCCTCCTACTTTCGAGGTTGTGGCTCCGCAGTCGATGCCGAGGAAAATTTTTGTTTGGCAGTTCATGTCTTGATGATTTTTTGAAAGCCGCCTGTGGGCGGGGATTGTTGTGTGGTTCTGTTTCGGGATGGCGCGTCGGATCAACCTTTTCGTGGGAGCCAGAGGACTTCGGTGTCGTTTTGCTGCCTGGGCCCCGGCGTGCTTCGCCCATCGGCAACGAGCTTCTCCATCAAGGCCCTGAGCTCGCTGACAATCTCAGGCTTCTGGTCGGCCAGATTCTTCTTTTCCCCGATGTCCTCGGCAAGGTTGTAGAGCTGCACCGGCACGCCCCTGCCGTCGACTTCCAGGATCAGCTTCCAATCCCCCTTTCGGATGCCGTAGCCTCCCTGGCCGCTGTGGTTGACGATGTAGGGACGGGTGTTTTTATCCTCCCCCTTCAAGATCGGGAGAAAACTAAAGCTGTCCTCGCCGGCGTTGTCGGGGAGCTGGACGCCAAAGATATCGGCCATGGTGGCCATGATGTCGGTCTGAGAAACAAGCTGATTGCTAACCGACCCGGGTTTGACCACGGCCGGCCAGCGCACAATGAAGGGCACCCGGTGCCCCCCCTCCTGGGCCTGGGCCTTGAAGCCATGAAACGGGCCGCTGGAGTAATGCCCCTTTTTGACCATCTCTCCCCATCCGTAAGGAGAGTAGCCGTTATCGCTGGAGACGATCACGATCGTATTATCCGCTACACCGGCTTTTTCGAGAGTGGCCATCAGCTCGCCGATGGCAGCATCGGTCTCCATGACATAATCCGCGTAGAGGCTCAGGCCGCTCCTCTTCATCCAGTCCTTGCTCACCGTCCAGGGTTGGTGCGGCCCGGGCATGGGCAGGTGAAGCAGGAAAGGCTGCTTGGCCTCCGCCGCCTTCACAATGTAGTCCCGGGCACGCTTGAACATGGCAGGCACCACATCGTCAAAGTCCCATCCCTTCACCGCCGGCCCCTGGCAAGCAGCCAGCTGAATCGATGGGATGAAAAAATTTTCGGGCAAAAACTCGGTCGGGATAGCGAGGAGGCGGTCATTCTCCATGTAGGCGAACGGGGGATACCCAGGGGCGTCGATCCCGAAAAAGTAATCGAAACCAATCGCTGTCGGCCCGCCGCCGATTGGCTGGGAGAAAATGTTTCGCCACGCCTCCAGTTGCTGGTCAGTGGGCACCGGTGCCTTGTAGCCCGCCACCGGCTTTGCATCGTAGAAGCCATTGGCAGCCAACTCCTCGATGCTCGGGTTGCGTGGATTCCCTGCCTTCTCGGATTCCTGGATGATCGTCGCGAGGGGCTTAAGGCCGAGAAGTTCGTATTCCTGGGGCTTGATGGGCCAGTTCCAGCCGACGTGCCACTTGCCGATGCATGACGTCTTGTAGCCGTTGGCTTTGGCCAGACCTGCTATGGTAAGCCTCTGAGGCTGGATCAGGGCCGGCCCCCCGAATCCGCCGAAGACTCCGCGCTGGGCATGGCTGCGCCAGTCGTAGCGGCCAGTCAGCAGGGAGTATCGCGACGGGGTGCAGCCGGCGGCCGCGGCATGCCCGTCGGTAAAACGCATCCCCTCCCCGGCAAGCCGGTCGATGTTCGGGGTCGGAATTTTTCCGTCCGGGTTGTAGCTCTGCACGTCCCCGTATCCCAAGTCGTCGGCGAGGATGATGACGATATTAGGTTTTTGCGTGGAAGACGTCACCGCGGCAGCGGCGGGGGTGAGGCCCATCAGGCACGCGAGCGCCGGTGAGTATAGGCTTTGGCCAACAGTTCGATGATTCATAATTTATTCCTAGAGGTTGGCGATGCTCAGGCCCATCATACCAACGATGATTTCGGGTGAAAGGGTTTCCAAGGTGACCTGCTTGAGCTCCACGCCGGGGCGCAGCTTCCATCCATAGACCATTGCCCGGCAATGGCTGCCGAGTTGAACCATGGAAGGCTTTTCTTTGGGCAAGGAAAAGCCTTCAACCCCATAGTTGTAATCTCCCTGGAGGAAGGGCGAGAGGGACCAGAAGTTCATCGGGTTGACCAACTCAAGCGTCTCAACTTCCCCGTCCGCATATTCAAAACGCAGCACCGCATTGGCGATTCGCACCTGCATGGGATTGGTCGAACCGGCCACCAAGGCCCAGACCGAGTCGCCTATCTTGTTTACGGGCACAGTGACTTTCTTCGGCCAATTATCCCAGCGCGAGGTAAAGGCGATATCCTTGGCCCCCGGGTTCCAGAGGAACTTTGCCCCCTGTGGCACTTCGAGCATACCCTCCGAGACGGTCAACTGTGTGGGCAGGTCGGCCGGCCTCGTAAAGTCCACCGGCTTAAGCGTCAATGGAACGCCGCCAGGGAGCAGTGACGCCACGGTGGGGGCGGAGTCATCCTGAATCCGCCAGTCGGCCAAGGCCCCGGCGAGCGGGGCAGACTCCAGCGTGCGGCTTTTCATCTCCTCCGGCGTGACGGCGCGGCCGGTGATCGCCACCCGGGCCACGCGCCCACAGAGGCGGCGCTGGCCGCCCTTGTCCATGCCGATCCTCAGCAAAGGCCCGAGATTGAGCTGGGAGACATCAACCGGAGCAGTCGGAGTCAGATACTTTTTGCCGTCAAAATACAGGATGCCAGGCTCACCGGTGCGCAGCACGATCGCCAGATGGGACAGTCGGTCGCCGGCCGGGGCAATCGTCGAGTGATTGAGCGGAGCTCCATTGACAACAAACCGCAGCAGACGGCCCGAGTACGGGAGGACATCCATCGAGAGGTTGCCGGTCTCGAGGATACAGGCCCCTCCATTGGCAACCATTTCGGCGGACACCCACGCCTCGATGGTGACTTCCTCGCCCAGCTTCAGCTTCCCGATTTCTGCCTCGCGAACCGGCACGGGGCTGAGCGGCCGCGTATTGCTCAGGTCAATGCCCGGCGCCTGCTTGCCGGTGTAGCACGCGTTCCAGACACCATGCCCGTCGATCGCGATGCATGTCGAGACGGTGTCCGGACGCGGGGAGACGTAATCCTGACGGTAAATTTCCGACACGCGGCCATTAAACACGCTGGCGAGGTCAATGCCGGTCCACTTGGCGTCCGGGGGCGCTTGGCGCAGGTTTTTCTCCGCGGCAAAGGCTTCGGCCTTGCGATCCCTGATGTTGAGATCAAAGATGCGCCATTGCGGGGCCTCGCCTGTCTCAACCAGCGCCAGCAAGCGGCGCTGTCCGGCGTTGCCGGAGACGGTGGCCTTGACTTTTCCGTCCGAAATCTTGGGGTCAATCAGAAGCCCCTGCGCGTCGCGCACCTCGGTGATCCGGGCATTGTCGGCGGACAGCTCGATCTCTGCACCGGAATCCACCTCGATTTCCTGGGCCACGGAAACAGGAACCGTCTCGTCAACCTCGAGAACAATCTCCGCCTTCTTCGTAACCGGCGTCCGCACTACGCAAATGGAGCGTCCAAAGCCCGGTTTCACCGTGCCCTTGACCTTCTTGCCGTTAAGAGTCAGCGATTTGATGCCGGTTCCCCGGAATGGGATTTCGCACTCCATCGCGGAGGCCTCGCTCAGCTCGACCTTAAGCTTCTCCTTTTTTCCCTCGCGCTTGTAATCCAAGTTGAAGGCGGGGTGCTCGAAGGAGGCATGGTCCCAGCTGGCAGGAAACTGCGGGGCAATCGTCACCAGGTCGTTGGGACGGTCGGGCCGGTAGCCGAAGACGCCGGAGACCACGGCCCGGGTGAACCCTGCAACGCAGTCGCCAAAGTCTGTGCCGCAGCTCGCATAGGGAACGCCAAGGCTCCCTGGCACGGGCGACTCGAATGCCATCTCGCTGATATGCCCGTTCATGATTTCCATCGCTCCTTCCGGGAGGCCCGCAAAGCAATAGCCCAAGGCCAGGTGGTGCTCGTCGCCGGGCGATTTCGAGCGATTCGACCAGAGCGTAGGCACCCAGTTCGAAGGATAGACGCGCACGCCGCCCCCTGGGCGCTTCTCCCGCTCCCATGCCCGCTCGGTAAAGCGGAGAGTGGTCGCCATTTGCTCCCGGGTCATCAGCCCCGGACTGTCCAGAGCAACGGCGATCCCTGGCATCCAGGCATCGGTGTGCAGGCGCTGATCGCCACCGTATTCGTGGTAGGCACCCGGATGGCCACCCGGCTGGTGCCAGAGCTTTGCGAAGAAGCCCTCGCGGATCCGTGCCAGCATCTTCTCGTGGTGCTCGACCATTTTCTGGTCGCCGGCGCGCTTGGCCATGTCGCGGGCCGCCAAGTGTCCGCGCCAGGCAAATCCAGACTCCTCCGGCGTTCCCCCGCCGCTAAACCAGACCGAATCGGTCAGGAAGGTGTTGGGCAGGCTCTCGTAGGTCCCGTCCTCATCGGGATCAAAACAACGCTGGATATAGCCCAGATGCAGTTCGAGCGCAGGGCGCAAGAGCTTCTCCATTTCCGGATCGGCCGTGAAGCGCCAATCCTCGACAACAGAGTCAATAAACTGGGATTGCATGTCGTACATCGTCGAGTTCTGGTTGGGGATGAGACGCCCTTTGCTGTGAAAACGCGGATCCTTGGCGGGATGGGACAGCGTCCCGTCGTAGCGATCCAGTTCCTGGTTATTGTCAATGAGCTTGGCCAGCTCCGGATGGTCTTTGTAGGATTCCTTCGTTACCTGGGAGGCAAAGAAGTTTTTTGCAGCCGTATAGACCCTGTCATGCCATCCGTAGGCCGTGCCGACCCATGGCGAGCGCCAGCCCAAAAGAGGAATCGGGAACGCCGAGATGCAGCCATGGCGAAACCCGGAGTAGTTCCATAGTCCGTCGGCAGGCATGATGGATGCCTTGACCATGAAGTCGAAGCGGGGATCTGGCGTGTGGCTCACGACCTGCTTGTTGAGTTTCTTAACACGGGCTAGGCCGGCAGCAAACTCCCTCTCGGGCTCGGGGTTTTTTGCGTTCTTGTCCGACGAATCCAAGGATCGGGTCACGATGGTGATCGGTTTATCGCCGCGAATAGGAGTGATGCCGAAGGCGACGGGGCGGCTTCCCCCGGTGCTTGCCAGCAGGGCCGCAGGCGTCTGCCACTGGTTCGCATCCGCGACGCGGATTTCGGATGTGGCGCTACAGGCTGTCAGGGTGTGGCGATGGCGCTCGCCGGCTGGAGGATCGATACGGATGATCCCCTCCTTGACCTCCACTTTGTTGCCCTCTGCCTGTTCGGGCAGGAACCCCTCATTGCGGACATGTGCGGTATCCACGGCGTTGGCATCATACAAGTTGACCCACTCCTTGCGGTAAGCGGCGCCGAGCAGCCAGACCAGTTTGTCAGCAGCGCCAGCCCCTTCGATCTTAAACTGCACTGCCATCCCCTCTCCCTCGGCAAGCACGACCGTGTGCATGCGAACCGTCACTCCGGGAAAATCCTTGTCCGAAAGCACCCATTCCGAGTGGCCGCCGAGGTAGCGGAAATCGCGCGTGGAAAAATTCTTAAGCCATTTCGAGGAACCATCCGCCCGTTGGAAGCCGGGCATAAAAGAGCCATCCATCCAAGGGTTCCCGCCGAAGCGGATGAAGGGCTGGTCTCCCGTAAAGACCCAGTAAAACGGCCACTCCGGCGAGTTTTGTCCTGCGTACAGGGGGCGGTTGTTATAGTAGATCCCGTTATGGCGCACAATCGCATCGTTTTCCAAAACACCGGGAACATTCCCCACGGCTTCGGGAGTTGGAACACCAAGAGCGGCACTGGGGAAAATGGTGGCCGCGAGCATCGAACTACCTATGATAAAAAGGGAGGGACTGAATCGGATCATGATGGAATGTGTAAATTCAACAATGGAGGTTGATTGATAGGGGTACCCGAAGGCTGAGGGGGCGTCATGTCACAATAATTGTGACAGAGCATGCCTCTTGCTACATAGCACGGTTGAAAACGTGGCAGCCCATCGGGTGAATCACATGTCCTCTGGAATCCTTGAAGGACGACCCGCCAAAATTGACAGTCACAGTCCAGCCGTTGGAAAACTCCGTTTCTTGAACATCCCGATCTTTGGTGAGCCAGCGGTGATCGACCAAGGCGCTTCCAAATATCCTCTCGTACGAGGGACAAACCCGATCGCAGGACGTGAGGACGTCCTGTTTGAGAGGCGCGTAGGCGTCCACGTCGAACACATACGTTGGTGCGGTGCCATAGAGAATGTTGATCAGGTCCTTCTTCAGCCAGGAGGCGGGGTCAAGATTGTTGGCCTGGCCCGGATGCCATGCAGCAACCTGCGAATCCCCCCTCACGATGCCAACGACCGGGACTTGCGAGCGGTGCGACAAGCCGAAATTGATGTAGTTTCCGGGCCTCATGGCATTCGCCAGATACCCGTAATGCCGGATCAGTTCGAGGTGCTTGCTCCCAAGCAGGCCGGGAGGATGCGTCTCAATCATCGCGCGCTTGACACCGGAGGCATGCAGATCGTCTACAACTTGCATGATGCCCTCGGCTTCATCCAGACCGGCGGAGATTCTAAAGACGGGCGCGCCGCGCATTCCGGCGGTGTCGGGGTTCTTGCGCGCGGTTTCCGCAGGGCACGCTTCACCAGTGCAATCCTTGAGATGGCGCCGGCATGTTTTCGCCAGCGCCACATAGCCACCTTTCGTGCGGAACATGTATCGCGCCGCGCCGGACGCCGGGCTGTCTAAAACCATCAAACACCCTGCGCCGGATTGGCCATGCGCCAAGCCGAGCCAAGAAGGGGATGAACCGCGTACCGTCAAAATCGCCGGAGCGACAGCGCCATCGTCCGCAGTGAGGAGCATTCCGTAATCACTCGGCAGAACCCATTGAAATCCTTTGCCGTCCGCCTCAAACGGAACCGGCCACGGCAGGTTTCCCTCAACCATTGTCACATCGATTTCCGGCGACTCCTGCGACAATCGGAAGCGCAGGCAGGCGGGAGCGTTGTCGAACTGAAATTCGGCCTGGATGCTCCACCCGCAGTCTTGCGCCGTCAACTGCAGCGCGGAGATTCGCTGCACATCGAAGGCGGGCTTCTGGCGGTAAACCGTGCCGGTCCTCAGATCCACAACCTCCGCCAAGCCGCTCTCCCTGGAAACCCGGAGCGAAAGAGATTTGGTTGCGATCCCGTCGCCGTCCGCCACCGGCCGTGCCGGCGGGATTTCCTCGTGAACACTCACGCGCACTTTGCCGAGACCCTCGAAGCCCTTGAAAAAACCTCCGGTCATGGCCGTGTAATAAAGGGTGTAGGTCCCATCCGGTTCCTCCACAAACCCCACCGGGCACCGCATGTGTTTACACCACAATTCCGGATCCTCGCGCAGCGCCAATTGCTTCGCCGCCGACCAGTGCACCCCATCGGGCGAATCGCTGTAGCCGATTCCCAGATGCGTAAACATCGGATGGTGAAAATCCGACGCCTCTTTCGGGTCGGGATGGCCCATATCTTTGATGGTGTCAAAGAGACATAAAAACCGGCCGCTCGGCAGCCGGAAGACGCGGGGCGACTCGTCGCCATATCCGTTGCTCAGCGCGAGTGGATTGAGATGGCTGAGCCGGCTCCAGGGTCCGCTCAGGCTCTCCGCTTCGGCCAAGCCGACTTGCCAGCCGCGATGGCTGCCGTACATGGCCAGCCACCGGCCGCCACTCAGGAACGGAAACCAGGTGTTCGTGCTGCCCCATTCTCCAGGATACTGCCGTCCTTCCCATGGGTCGTAAGGCCCAAAATCGAACTCGCCGAGCTCCTCCCATGGGCCGCAGATCCCTTCCGGCCCGCTGGTTTTCGAGACAGCCCGCCATGGCCGGCCGTCCCATTTGCCGCTTCCCCCCTCGCCGAGAGCGGAGGCTTTCGGGCCGACCCAGCGGCCGGACATATAGAACAGGTTCCAGCGTTCTACCGCCGGATCATATACGGGAATCGGCTCCCAGAATAATGTGCGCACGTCCTCGCCGGTCCGGTCGCTTCCCGGCGCGTGCAGCACCTTGGCCAGTGTCCATTGAATGCCATCGGGGCTGATCCAGTGCGCGTTGCCGAACGTTGCCCCGATGTGCTCCTGATCGGTCCAGATGGATGTGAAGAAGTGATAGCTGCCTCCCGCTTTTATCAGCAGTCCGTTTTCCACTCCGGTGGCGGCTATCTCGGTACCGGGATCCCCCTTCTTAATGAGCGCTTCGGCGGGCTGCTCGACAATACTCAAAGTCACACGGCCTTCTTCCATCAGGGTGCTGCCTGCCGAAAATCGGGGTGCCTGGCCAATTCGCATGTTCAGTTTGCAGGTGTTTTCAGCCACATGTGAAAACCCATGGGCGCAATTTTCACCCCGTCATTCAGCGCAAACTCCGAGCCGCCAAAATTTACGGCAACCATCCAGCCATTGGAAAACTCCGTCTGTTGAACCGAGCGGTCGGGCGTCAGCCACCGGTGGTTGACCAGCGCCGCGCCAAATAGCTTTTCATAGACTGGCACTACGCGGTTGTAGGACTCAAGGATCTTGTCCCGGTTTTTTCCGTAGGTATGGATGTCAAAGTGGTAGGAGGGGGCGGTTCCGTAGAGGATGTTGAAGAGATCCTTCGTCAGCATGTAATCCGGCTGTGTCACGTAGTTGTCACCCCATGCCCAAGTGGCCACGCGCGCGTCGCCATACACAATCCCGTTCACTGGCACCCTCTTTTGCGGCGACATGTTGAAGTTTTTAAAATCTGCATTGGGCTCCACCGGGTCCAGCCGGCCCACCATGTGATAGACGCTCATCCCGCCTTCGCTGACCGTGAAGTATGGCGTCGTCCAGGCGTCTCCTCCCTCGCCGCCAAGGATCATTCCGGCATCGCAGAAGAGCTTAAACACTCGCAGGCGGGCCTCCATCGATTGTTTTGGCGTCACGGGGTTTTCGGGATTGAAGTCCTGGTCCAGCCACAACGCTGCGCCCGGGGTGACGTCGAAAAACCGATAGGTAAACTGGTAGTCCGGCAATTCCGCATCGAGCCGCTCCTTGGCTGTCTCAAAGCTTTTTGCCGGCGAACCCGTATACCGCTTCGCATTGGGCCCGGTGGTAAAACGCAACTCGCCCTTCTCATTTTGAGCGACACGCTCGGGGATCCGTCCGATCCGGTTATAGCGGATGATCCAATCCATTTTTGTATCGTCGGCACCCGCGAACCATTCCTTCGGCAGGACATCGAAGTAGTTGTCGTAAATTCCGACGACGTAATTGAAATTCTCCTGGATTCTTTTGACGTCATCGGGGCTCATGTAAAAGTTGAAGCCCAGTGCCAGAATGCCCTTATCCATCCCCGAGCTGACCATGTCGCCCAGGACCCGCAAAACACCTTCCGCTTCGGAGCTGCGCTTCGGGTAGATCCAAAAGATCGGTGCGCCGCGCAGCTTGGCGATCGCGGGGTTGTCCTTCTGCTTGTCTTCCAGGCTCCGGTAGTGGCCGGTCTCCATGAGGTGTTTGCGGAAATTCAAAGCGATGTTCACATACCCGCCCTCTTGCTGGAAGATGAACTTTACCGAGCGGGGTTCAGCGAACTTCCCAAGATAACCGCCAAAAGAAAGCTCCGGAACCAACGTGGACCTGCCATTTATGTCGCGACGCTTCAGGAAAAACGCCCCGTGGTAAAAATCCTTGATAATGAGTGTATACCCCTCCCCGGTTTGCGGTTGAAACAATCCGGCCCATTCTGCGCAATGCTCGGCGATCATGTTGGGGCTCCTTTCAGGCAACTCCGGGTCATCCACTTTAAACAACATTCCATATCCCTCTGGCAGCACCCACTCGAAACCCTTTCCGGAAACCGTAAAGGGCACGGGCAGTGTCACAGTTTTGATCTGCTCTTCAGGATCGGCATCCAAGGTCACGTCCACGACCGGCGAATCCGGCGCGAGCCGGTATCTCAGAACCACAGCCAGCTTATCAAACGTGAAGGCGACGTCGGCTGCCAAACCATTCTCATGCACGACGACCGCCACATCCTTGATTCGCCGCATGTCAAAATCCGGCACTTGCTCATAAACGGTCCCGGTTTTCAGATCCGCGACCTGCACGAGGGAAGTCTCCTTGTCCACCCGCAGGCAGAGTAGCGGATTTTTTAACTCGACGACTTCGGCGAAACCACCTCCGCTGGAAAGGCACAGAAGGGTGGGCAGCAACCACAAAAGATTAGCGAAGGGCGAGCCTTTTTTTGTCATTTTAAATTTCTCGATTAACATTGGGTTTTTCTCTTGGAAACGTCTCGCGTCCGGCCGCGCCAACCGCTCAGCGATGATAAGGAATTCCTCTGCCAAAACTGACGGCGACAACAGATCCGGGCGAATCAACGAAGCGGACAAATTGTTGAGCCCCATCGTTCCCGCCTGACTCTCCTGCCAGAAGGGAAACATCACGGCTCTTGATTTCGGGGCGAATATCGCCAAGGCAAACCGCAAAGGCAAGAGGAAATCTACGCCGATCTAGTTTTTATACGTTCATGGGAGGAGGCTTTATGGAATTTTCGCATTTTTCCGACCAGAGGGCGCCATCCCGCCCGTTGGATAATACGCCTCGGCCTCTCATGGGTTGCGTCATCCAAGATGGCAACTCCATCCGGCAAGCAGGCAACGGGGCCGACAAGTTTCCCATCGGCGTAAAGCTGGATGCCAGTGTAATGGGCATTACCGTCCATTTTCAGGAGGCGCAATTGCACCGTTTTGCCCTTCACGTGGGCCAATTGCCGGGCGGTGTCGATCTGGTCCATTAGCAGGCGGGTGCCGTCGCCGATCCGGTTGGCCCCGAGAACGGAGGTCACAGCGGGAGCAACGAGGGCCCTGAGGATCGACGAGGCCACCTCCTTCGCGCACGTTACCGACCTGAAAACAGGCACCGTCTACGAGCAGATCCCAAATTTTGACGTAAAGGCCATAAAAGATGTGGAGGTCACCCCCCGGGACGATGGCCTGAAGGTCTCCTTCTCCTTCGGAAAGATTCCCATGTCGCTTCTTTACAAGTTGGCACCGGACGCGCCGGTGCTTGATGTCACGCTCGCGATGGAAAATATCCGGGCCGCCTGGAGGCGGATGTCGAGGCGAAGCTCAAGGCGGTGGCATGGAAAACCGTTTGTGAGTATCTCGATCCCGACGGGGCATGGAATAAGAGAATGTCCGAGTGGATCGAGCGCAAATATGAAATCCTTCCGCTCAAGTGGGGGCGCATGTGGGGCACGGAGAATCACGATGTCCGGCGCAAACCATGGGTCTATTTTGCGCTGTCCGCCCTGCGGAAAGATCCTGCCTATGCCGGAAAAAGCATTGGCGGCCATACCGTCGAGGAATGGTTCGGCCTCCTGGGCGACTTCATGAAGCAGTATGTTGAGGATCGCGTGCTCACGGGGATGTGGATCGAACCCGGCGGCCACTACGCCCATATCACGTTCGATAACATGATCGATCTCTACGAGGCGGCACCCGACCCGATGGTCCGCCAGCACGCCAAAATGTTTCTTGATCTGGCGCTGATCGAGGATGAGCAGATCAGCGTGAACGGGTATCGCGCGGGTGCCCGAAGCCGAACCCCCGCGATGGGTGATACCACGGGCAAGTTCAAGAACACGGTATTTGGTGACAAGCCGGGCCTCCTCATGAGCGATTATCAAGCGCCGCCAATCGCCATCGTGTTGCGCAATGCCAATGGCGCGGTCGAACCCTACCACATCTCCAACCGCGTCCCCGGAGAGAATGCGCCGGTCAAACCGGAGTTTGCGCGCAACTCGCATCTGGTATCCTATGCCTACCGCACTCCGGGCTACCTGCTGGGATCCGTGCTTCAGGATCCCAACCGGAACTACAACCCCACGTCCGACCAGCGGCGCTGGAGCGGCCTCATTTTCCAAAGCGACGAGGCCGTTTATCCGTGGCCCAAGGAAATCTTCAAGACCAAGGATAGCGGCCGAAGCTCCAAAGCATTTTGGGGCATCCAGCATGACGGCACGATGGTAGTGCAGAAGCTCCTCAAGTCGGATGGCTGGAGTTCGTTCGATTTGACCTTTGTGGACGGGGTGATCACTCTGAAGCATCTTGCCGGCAGCTCGACCCCCCGCACGGTCTTGGTGGCCAGGGATTCGGAGCCGTTGACCCATGGCGCGATCATCATGGCGACCGTCCAGATGGAGAAGGGCAAAAGCGTGGAGGTCGGTGACATCACCATCACGTCTCTGCCGGGCTCGGGCTTTCAGCCGAGCGTCGCCGATCCGCAGAAAATCAGGGATGCCACGCTAACGACGATGGAGCGGATGAATCGCGACTTCATCAACCAGCGCTCGGCCCGGATCAAGGCGATGGAGTATCTCGGCGGCCTGCCGGGAAAGCCGTCGAAGGATGTGGTGTCGGCGTTGGCTATCGCGGCATGCGACCCGGATCTGGAGGTGAGGTTGGCGGCCATCGGCACGATGCGCAGGCTGAATGTGAAGCCGGATATCCGCGCATCCCTTCTGGAGTCGCTGGGCAGGACCGACCACACGATACGCGCCAGGGCGATGGCGATGCTCGCACACCTCAAGGTCACGCCGGAAAAGGTTGTCACGCGCGTTGTCGATGGGCTGATGAGCGACCAGCGCTCAGCCCGCCAGGATTTCAAGATGTTCATCCAGGCCGCAGGGGGGAGCGGAGATAAGAAGTCTGGAAAGGCGCTCAGAAAAGAGATGGAAAAGGCAGTCGCAGAGGGTAAGGGCGCGGAACAAAAGCAAAAGATGATTGCGGATAAACTGAAAGCAGCCGCCAATCCTCTGGCGGATTCCGTGTTCGACGAGATCAAAAGGCGCTTTGCCTCGGAGCAAGAGGAAAAGAAACTCGCCGCCCTCGTCCGGGCGGTTGGCCGCGACAGCGTGGAGGAACAGGTGGATTCTGACTCGCTGCCATTCCTTTGCCAAGCGCTCAAACACCCATCGCCAGCCGTCCGACTGGCGGCCGCGAAAGCGGTGCGCTGGATCGAGACGCCGCTCGCCTGGCCGTCCGTGAACAAGCAAGTTAAGAATATATTCAAAGATAACCCGGAGGCAGCCAAAGAAATAACGGAGGCGCTGGCCTCGATGGCAGCTCAAGAGGTTCCTGCGGTCCGGGCCCAGGCGGTCGGTGCCCTGATTGAGATGCGAGCCATGCCGGAGCTCGTTGCTGCCATGCTGGGCGACAAGGACGCGGGCGTGCGCCTTGCGGCAGCCGAGGGCCTCTGCACTTACAAGCGGGCCGATATTCAGAATGCGGTTCCAGCGCTGAAGGCGCTGGCATCCGATGAGCGCTGCCAGGTAGCGGCAGCGGCTGCGCTCAAATATATCGAGGATAATACAATCGTTGATCATCTTGAAAAAAAGCTGCCGAGAGACGTGGTCTTGAATAAAGGGGAACCGGTGACGCCTGAGAAAATGGCGAAGCTACAGCCTCTTGTTGTGGAGGCGAAGCGGATTGGGATCGCGGTCCAGGCGGAGCGCGTCCCCTTCCCGGACGATATGATTTCGCACGCCTCGGCGCAGCTTTGTCTCGGCCGCAATCGTGAGGCGGCCAACGAGCGGCTCCAGGAGCATCTCCGGGTGTTCCATTACGATGACAAGTCTGCTCTCGATGCCCCGGTCATCGCTTTGGCCTACGCGCTGCACAACAGCAAAAGCCGGTATTTCCCCGGCGGGTTAACCCCGGAGACCGAGGCTCTTTACAAGGCAATGATGTTTAGCGTCGTCGACTGGAACAGCCATATGCTTTTCGACAAGGTGATCGACAATGTGATGCGGCTGCCCGGAACCGAGAACCAAAGTCTCACCTACCGGTTCGGACAATGGTTTCTGTTTTTGGATTTGCTGAAAGACGATCCGGACTTCGTGACATTCCAGATCGTTGCTTCGGATCCGGAGACCCGAAAGCTGGCGCAGATGTTTTTGGATGTCCACTTTGTTGACGAAGCCCAGTGGGGGTTCGAATATGTCCGCGGAGGAGGAAAGAGCCGGGTCAAGGACCAGAAGCCATCCGGTTTCGGCGTGTTTGGCGACGCGGAAAAGCTGTATTATCTCGCTATCCCTTACGAAAGCAAGGGAGCCCATAGCATTTCGGTTAGTTCCTATTCGGCACCTGCTGTCGCGGTGGCGATGTGGAACGAATGCCAGTATCCCGCAAAGCCGATCGAGTTAAACAACCGTCGCCTCGGCGAACTGCGCGGCAACGACAAAGATCCGAACGCAGAGAACGAAGGCGCGGACGGCAACGGAAAAGATGCCTCCGTGGGTGGGGACGATTCCGGCGAATCGGATACGGGGCCGGTTTTTGCCGCGGACTCCAAGCTGCGCAACTACGGCTGGAAGACGCGCAACTATCTGCTCGGTTCGATTTTGAGAGATCCGAATGCGAAGATGGAACCCATCTGCGAACAGCGCCAGTGGAACGGGATCACATTTGCTGACGGCTCGACGATCGCCCCGTTCTCGGTGGCGGGCTACGGGTTCCAGCATCGGAATGTGTATCTCTTCCAGCAAAGCAATACGTCCCGGGAGATCGGGAAGATGAGCGTTCTGATCTCGCCGTCGCTCGAAAAAATAGAGCGCGGCGGCTGGGTGTTTTACAAGAGCGGCAAGGGTTACGCTGCCATCAAGCCGCTGAAAGGGGCCTACAGATGGGACGGCACGAACCTGTTTCCCGAAGATCAACTCTCTCCGCTGGTGATTCAGGGCGGCGATGAGGACGAATACGGAAGCTATGAAAAGTTCGTGGATTCTGTGTTGAAAAATCAAATCCTGGTCGCTGACGACAAGGTCGAGTTTCAGTCCCCCGGCCAGCCGAAGATCGAGTTCTTCTATGAAAGCACAGGAAAGCTATCCCGGGTTGACGGCAAGGAGGTGGACCTGCGTCCGGGTTTGGTTTATTCGAGCCCGAACCTCACGCGGAAAGAGGGGTCCCCCCTGGTTGAAGCGCAGGCCGGGATGTATAGCGCGACATACAATCTGGACGATCTGACGGTGACGGAGGAAGTTAAGAAATAGTAAAGAACCCCGGGGCAAGCCCCGAGGCATTTAAGAATATGAATTCACGACACGAAGAAAAGCCGAAGCAAGCTTCGGGGTATCAGAACCCAAAGAGAATCAACCTGGATGGAATCATGAGCCGGATCCACTCCCTCCTTGCCGCCACCCTGCTGTGCACGATGGCCAACTCTCAGGCGCAACCCTCCGCGCCCCCGCCAAGCGCCGCCGGGCCGTCTCAGGGCGGCGAGAGATTTTCTCAGGATGAATCAACAGCCCGGACGAAAGATTCCACTAAAATAAAAGCCGCTGCCATGCGCGGCTTTCACGTCAGTGACAATGGTGACGGGACATTTTCCAATCCGGTCATGCCGAATGCTCACTGGTCAGACGTCTGCATCTTGCGGGTGGGCGATGAGTTCTTCTGTGCTACATCGGGCTGCGATGCGGTCCCCCTGATCGCGGTTCTCCGTTCCCGTGACCTGGTGAACTGGGATGTGGCCGGCAGCGTTTTGGCCGACTGGCCAAAAGGCCTGCCTCCCGCGCAATGTTGGAGTGGTCGCATCAGCCATGTGAATGGGAAATTCCGCCTGACGACGCATATTACGGGCCAGCACTTTATCGTTTTGGAGGCTCTCCGTCCTGAGGGACCGTGGACTCTGGTTCCTCATCGCTTCACGGACATGAACAAGCAGTGGTCTGCCAATATCTTCACTGACAAGGACGGCTCTCACTATATGATTGCCGCCAATTGGATCCAGAAGACATCCCCGGACGCACTCTCGTTTGTCGGCAAGAGGAAGGAAGTCGTCTTTGGTCCTGTCATCGAGAATCCGAGCCTGATTCGCAAAGGGAATTACTACTACTGGTTCGAGTCGATTAATGGCAGAACCAAGCTGGGAAACCAGCCTGATTCCGGGAAGCTGGTTGCTTGGCGCTCAAAAGATCCCATGGGCCCGTATGAGCCCTGCCCTCACGACTTCATCAGAGCTAACAACCGCTTCCAGGTTCCGAACTCGGGAACCGCGGTCGAAGGGCCCGACGGAAACTGGTGGTTTGCTTACAATACCTGCGACATGCTGCGGCTCAACATGTGCCGGCAGTTGCATCTCGATCCGATCTCGTGGGACGAGGATGGCTGGCCTGTTGTTAATAACGGGGCAGGGCCAGGTCTGACACACCGTAAACCGATCGATGGCTTCGGCCCATCTTGGATCCCCGATCTGAACGACGAGTTTGATCAGAACGGGCTGGAGGGGCTGACGTCGGGAATACTCGGGCGCAAGTGGCTGAAGCGCTCGCTTGCGCGCGAATCATGGTCGGTGTCGGACGGCTGGCTGCGGATGATGACCGCCTTCCCATCAATCACGAATCTGGTTGCTCCCAATTTTGTTTTTCAGCGTCCGACCGCGGCGCATTACCAGGTGTCGACCCGTCTGCGCTTCTTTCCGACAGGCGGGCAGCAGCAGGCAGGCCTCACGGTCCGTGAAACAACAACCGGCATGGGCTTGGCAATCGGCTTGGAGCCCCAGAGTTCCGCGTTGGATGGCATCCTTCTCACTGTGTGGCACAATACACAAGGGACGCTGACGCCGGTCGCTACAATGAAGTATGAGCCCAAAGAGGTTTGCTTGCGTATCGACATGAAAGGCCAGATTGCTCAAGCCTACTTTCGTGTTGATGGCCGCAGCTGGGAGCCCCTCGGTCCGGCTTATTACTTTACGTGGAACAGCCGATATTTCGCCACCTTCTACCCAGGATTATTTGCGGGACAGAATATACCCAACCCCACACCGGGCTGCGCCGAGTTCGACTATTTTCATTACACTCCGGAGGACCGGTGGTGAGGATTCCTCCCTTGTTTGTGATGCTTGTTCTTGCCGCCTATACCGGCAAGGGAAACGCTCAGCCTGACAACCCGGTGGCGGAGAAGCCAAACATTCTCATCATCCTTGCCGACGACCTCGGCTACGGTGACGTCCAGTGTTACAACCGCGAGCGGGGGAAAATTCCCACGCCGAATATCGACCGGCTCGCCGCCGAGGGGATGCGCTTTACGGACGCCCATTCTTCGAGTTCGGTCTGCACGCCTTCGCGATACAGCCTGCTCACCGGCCGATACCCGTGGCGCACTCGCCTTCAATCCGGAGTTCTCAAGCCATTCGAAGAGCCGCTCATTCCGGCGGATCGCCTGACCATTGCCAGCCTTGCCAAGGAGCATGGCTACCGCACCGCCTGCATCGGGAAATGGCATCTCGGCTGGCATTGGAACATATCGGACCTCACAAAAAAGCTGCCCCGGCTCCTCCAGAAAAGCCGGCTCGATGACGAGCAGGAGCGGATGCCCGATCCGGAAACCCTGGCGCTTTGGAACGAGATTTTCTCCAATCCCATTGCAGGTGGCCCGACCAGTTGCGGGTTCGATTTTTACTTTGGCATGGATGCCCCGAATTACCCGCCGTATTGCTTCATCGAAAACGACCGCCCGTCCGGCATGCCGACCGCCTACCTGACTGCGGCGGACCTGAAGAAAAACCAGGCGAGCTTCCAAGGGCCGGCTCTTCCGGGCTGGAAGCTTGAAGCGGTGCTGCCCGCACTGGGTGATCGCGCTGCAGCCTTTATCCGTGAGACGGCCAGGGCCGGGCAGCCGTTCCTCCTGTATCTGCCGATGACTTCGCCGCATACCCCGCTGGCTGTGAACGCCGAATGGAAAGGCAGGAGCGGCCTGAATGCCTACGCCGATTTCGTCATGGAAACTGATGCGTTCGTGGGGCGGATTCTCGAGGCTCTGAAAAAATCCGGTGCCGCCGGCAACACCCTCGTTCTCTTTACCAGCGACAACGGCTGCGCCCCCTACATCGGCGTGGAGGAGCTCGAGGCGAAAGGCCATTTCCCCAGCGGATCCCTGCGCGGCTACAAAGCCTCCGCATGGGAAGGCGGGCACCGCATGCCCTTCGTCGTCCGCTGGCCGGGCGTGGTCAAGGCGGGCACCGTGTGCCCCCAGCTCATCCAGCAGGGGGACCTCCTCGCCACCCTCGCGCAATTGTTTCGTGCCAGGCTGCCCGAAAATGCCGGCGAGGACAGCGTGAGCATCCTCCCCCTGCTCGAGGGAAAAAGCGAACCCGTCCGCAGCAATTCCGTAAGCTGCTCGGTCCACGGAGTGCCTTCCCTGCGCCAAGGCGATTGGAAGATCATTCTCGGCAACCCCTCGCACGCCGCCTCCGCAATCAAAGAACCACTCCCCCCGTCCCTCTATGATCTGTCAACCGATCCCGGCGAGACCACGGATCTCGCGGAGAAATACCCGGATCGCGTCGCGGAGATGAAGGCGGTGCTTGAAAAGATTATCGCGGATGGGCGCAGCACGCCGGGGCCGTCACAGAAAAATGACATGCAGCCGGACTCCTGACACACCTGCCAGAGACGCTCGCACCCGTCTCTGCGCCGCTCCAGCCTCAGCGTTTGGGATCCCGAAACAGTCCCCTCTGGCATTAAAAATGCTGCCTCAAATCCAACCGGAGGAGTCAATAGAGCCATGGGATGAACCTCCGGGTGCGGAACACGTATTCGCGATACCCCGGAAACCTCCCGCGGAGGCAGGCTTCCGGTTTCTTCGGATTGCGGCCAACACGGGAAGCTCGGGAGGGACGGGACGGGGGAGGAATAAAAAAACGCCCCGCCGGAACCCCCAAGAACCGGCGGGGCGCACTTCGAACCGGCGGCATGAAAACGACCGCCGGTTCTACCCCCAAACTATTTAATTAGGAATTTTGGATGTTGGATTTTGAATTGCAGAGACGAAGAGAAAGGAGGGATGGCCTCCGTGCCGTCCCAAAGGTTTAA
>Ga0194063_10000812_pt1 | contig 21790 bp, 19 predicted proteins | sample SepL3720m_MetaG_FD_155459 | JGI IMG/M metagenome (GOLD analysis project Ga0194063, IMG submission 155459) | Anoxic zone freshwater microbial communities from boreal shield lake in IISD Experimental Lakes Area, Ontario, Canada - Sep2016-L373-20m | ecosystem: Environmental > Aquatic > Freshwater...
GTTTAGTATATACGATTAACCCAAAATGGAACGATAGTATTTATGATTTGACGCCTCAGCTGTATTTTGGCAAAGGATATATCATGGAGCAGTTGGAAGATTTTCAATTTAAGATTTCGCCAAAATCATTTTTCCAAACCAATACCAAACAAGCTGAGCAATTGTACCGGGTAGCCAGGGATTTTGCCGAACTCAGTGGGAATGAAATTGTATACGATCTTTATTGTGGCACTGGTAGCATTGGCATCTTCTTAAGTAAACAGGCTAAAAAAATCATTGGGGTAGAAGTAGTAGCAGAAGCCATCGAAGACGCAAAGGAAAATGCTGCCCTCAATCAGATTACACATGCACAATTTTTTGCAGGAGATGTAATCAAGATTTGCAACGATGATTTTTTTCAAGCGCATGGCAGACCAGACGTCATTATCACCGATCCTCCTCGCGCTGGTATGCATGAAAAACTCATTGTAAAATTGCTAGAAATGGCGGCTCCTAAAATTGTATATGTGAGTTGCAATACCGCTACACAGGCCCGCGACCTAGCACTGCTAGACGAAAAATACCGGATCAAAAAAATACAGCCGGTTGACATGTTTCCACATACCCACCACATTGAATCGGTGGTACTCTTAGAACTGAAGTAATTTTTATCCGTTAATTTTGACGCATGGCTTACAACAATAATGGCAATAGTTTGCAAAAAACAGCTCCCGTTGTTTTCAATTTAATTATCATCAATACATTGGTATTTGCTGCACAATGGGTAATGGACAAACAGGGAGATATGCTCACCATCAATATTGCCCTTTTTCCTATTGACTCTCCCTATTTCAAACCGCACCAAATAATCACCCATATGTTTGCGCATGGGGGATTGGGACATATTTTTTTCAATATGTTTACGCTCTTTATGTTCGGCAGTTCATTGGAGCGGTTTTGGGGTAGTAAGAAATTTTTATTGTTTTATATGATCTGCGGATTAGGCTCTGCAGTGGCATTGCTGGGGATGGATTATTTAGGAATTAGCAGGTTTTTCTTTGCGGTAGGTGCTTCTGGTGCTATCATGGGCTTGATGGCTGCTTTTGCCTATCTTTTTCCCAATACACAATTGCTTATTTTTCCTTTCCCCTTTCCAGTAAAAGCCAAATGGGCGATCCCTGTATTAATGGCCATTGATTTATTTGGTGGCTTTGCTACTATTCCGGGTGATAATATTGCGCATTTTGCTCATCTAGGCGGTGCATTAACTGGATTTATAATTGTGTTAATTTGGAACAAAACCAATCGAAGAACGTTTTATTAATCGATACCTTTAAAATGTAAAATTTATCAATGGGAGAAGCAGACAGACATATTGAATACAAGGAAAGAAGGAATGAACCCGGATTGCGATTTAGTATTAATAGTCCGATTATTTTACTAATCTCTATCAACTTCACCGCGTTTTTATTCATCCAGTTGTTTCAATTTGGCAATACCATGGGAGATACGGCGATAGCGCCTTTTTTCTATGAAAAAATGCACTTATTTCTAGTACCCGCAGGTGTGAAAGATTTTTTATTTCAGCCTTGGAGCATCATTACCTATTCCTTCTTTCATATTCATTTTTTTAGTCTGATTAGTAATATGCTTTGGCTTTGGGGATTTGGTAGTATCCTACAAAGTCTCGCAGGCAATCGACATAGTTTTCCTGTTTATTTATACGGAGCAGTAGCCGGTGCCATCGCTTTTGTAGCCATTAATTACTTTCATCCCATTCTACCTGCTTATCCACTAGAAGCTTCTAATGCGTCCATCATGGCAATTGCATTGGCTGCTACCAGCATGGCGCCTAATTATCGATTGTTTCAACATATAGGACGAGGTATTCCACTTTGGGTTTTCACCCTTTTATATGCCATTGTTGATTTGGTAGGATTGGGCGGCGTATCCATCCATCATTATATAACCCATTTAGCGGGAGCTGTCATGGGCATTGTTTATATGCTATTGTATAATCGAGGGTATGATTTAGGAGCTTGGATGAATCAACTTTATGAATGGTGCAATGGTATATTCATGCCAGCAACAAAAACTAAAAAAGCAAGTATCAAAGACAAGGTTTTTTATCATACAGGCAATCGCAATCCCTATCAAAAAACAGCTCATATCACCGAGCAAAGGATTGATGCAATTCTAGACAAAATCAGCCAGCAAGGATACGACTCACTTAATAAAGAAGAAAAAGAAATTTTAAAAAAAGCAAGTGATCAATAGAAAATGATTGCTCCTGATTTTTTAAAAAATTGTAGACCCTAATCATTACTGAATGCCCTATCGTTTTTTTAGAAGGTTTACCAAGCAAATCTTAATCAGTACGAATATACTGGTGGCCTTGCTGTTCTTACTAGGCTGCTATAGTCATTGGTTCAATCCAATGCGTTTTTGGTTATTGGGCTTTTTAACTTTAAGTGCTTTTTATTTTTGGTTGATTTTATTGGGCTTTATTTTTTTCTGGCTATTTATAAAACCTCGCTGGGTCATCATTTCACTACTGGCATTTGGATTGGGTTTTAAACCAATGACCAATATTGTACCGCTGCGTTTTTCGGCATCTTTTACAATGGAAAAAGACAGCAATGCCCTTCGAGTAATGAGTTGGAATGTGGAGCACTTTGATATTCTCGAACACAAGACCAAGCCCGAAAACAAGGAAAAAATGTTTGACCTGGTGAACAAATACCGGCCCGATATTGCCTGCTTTCAAGAAATGGTAGGGAGCGATCAATATGCAGATGCCATCAATTATATTCCCGACTTTTTAAAGCGACTTTCCTTTAGCGATTATCATTATTCCTATAATGATAAACTTGATTTTGACGGTAAGCATCACTATGGTATTATCATTTTTAGTCGCTACCCCATTCTGCAGCGGAAGACTATTATGTGGTATCCGAATAATTATAATTCCATCATACAATATGTAGATGTGCTTAAAGGAACAGATACATTTAGGGTATTTAACCTACACTTGCAGACACTTCGTTTTAGCAAAGCCAACCTAAGCTATATCAAAAATCCTGAGTTTGAAGACGAAGAATCCATAAAGATGAGCCGCAATATTGCCGGTAAATTCAAGGTGGGATTTTTAAAAAGAAAAATACAGTCGGACCATATAAAAGAAGAGATTGATAAAAGCCCCTACCCAGTAATAGTATGTGGCGATTTCAATGATGTACCCAATAGTTATGCTTATTCTACCATTGGCAATAATTTGCAAAATGCTTTTGCAGAAAAAGGAATTGGCCTAGGACGTACTTTCACGGGCATTAGCCCTACCCTGCGCATAGATAATATTTTTGCCGACAATCGCTTTAGCGTTGAACAGTTTGTAAGGGTGAATAAAAAATTAAGTGATCATTTCCCCATTCTAACAGATTTGGTTTTTAAAAAATAACCTATCTTCACCTACTCAGATGAAATATTATCATTCATATTGTTTTTTTGGTTGCCCTTGCGGCAATGTATAATATCTTTGTCCCTGAATGGGACCACTACATTTTCTATTTTCAATTATTTAATTCCTCCTAATAGGATAGCAATATGTCTTTAAAAATTTATAACTCGTATACCAGACAAAAAGAAGTTTTTGAATCTATTACCCCCGGGCATGTGGGTATGTATGTGTGCGGACCAACCGTGAGCGGAGAAAGTCACCTAGGCCATGCCAGGCCATATATTACATTTGATGTACTCTATAGATACCTAACCCATAAAGGATACAAGGTTAGGTATGTAAGAAATATTACGGATGCAGGACATTTTGAAGAAGAAGGAAGAGCAGCAGAAGATAAAGTAAGCAAGAAGGCTTTGTTGGAAAAACTAGAGCCCATGGAATTGGTTCAAAAATACACGAACCTATACCACTGGGCGATGAAACAATTCAATTGTATTGATCCCACCATCGAACCTACTGCCACTGGTCATATCGTTGAGCAAATTAACATGATTGAAAAAATCATTCAAGCCGGTTATGCCTATGAGATCAATGGGTCGGTATATTTCGATGTAAAAAAATATGCTGCCAATTATGATTATGGAAAATTGAGTGGAAGAATATTGGACGACCTTTTAGAAACCACCCGTGAATTGGATGGACAGGAAGAAAAAAAGGACCGAGCCGATTTTGCACTATGGAAAAATGCAGCACCCGAACATATCATGCGTTGGAATAGTCCCTGGGGCGAAGGATTTCCTGGCTGGCATATCGAATGTTCTGCCATGGCCACCAAATACCTCGGTGCTGAGTTTGATATACATGGAGGGGGTATGGACTTACAATTTCCGCATCATGAAAGTGAGATTGCACAAAGTACCATTTGCAATCATCACAATCCTGTTAGGTATTGGATGCACAATAATATGATTACCATCAACGGAAAGAAGATGGGTAAGAGTTATAATAATGTCATCAAACTAACGGAGATGTTTAGCGGCAATCATCCATTGCTGACACAGGCATTTCATCCGATGGTGATTCGATTTTTTATTTTACAAAGTCATTATAGAAGTACGCTTGATTTTGGAAGTACTGCATTGGAGGCCAGTGAAAAAGCACTCAAAAGATTATGGGAAGCCTATGAGGCATTGCAAAAAATGGAAGCAGACAGCACTCGTCTTACAGCTACCGACATTGAATTGGAAGCAAAAGTATTGCAGCTATTAAATGAATTGGAGGAGTTTATGGATGATGATCTAAGCACCGCCAAAGTACTAGCCAATATGTTTGAATTAGCGCCCACCATCAATTCTATCAAAGATGGTATTATTAATGTCACTGCCATTAGCGGAACTACATTACAATTAATGAAGGATCGGTTCAAAGTTATATTAGAAGATATTTTAGGCTTGACTAGCATGAACAGCCAGGACGATGGAAGTTTGGAAAGGGTCATGCAATTACTAATTGATATTAGAAAAGAGGCCAAATCAAAAAAGGATTTTGCTACCAGTGATAAAATTCGAAATCAATTAGCTGAAATGGGAATTCTTTTAAAAGATGAAAAAGCTGGTGAAATGAGTTGGACTAAATTATAAACCCTCGTGTATGAATAGCCACTACCAAGAAGAACTAATTAGGATTGGGATTGCTTTTTTAACTGGCGGTATTATTGGCATGGAAAGAGAGTATCGCAGCAAACCAGCTGGCATCAGAACGATGATCATGATTTGTGTTGGCTCTGCCTTATTTACCATTCTCTCGAAGGAAATTTCAGACATCAGCCCCGATCGTATTGCAAGTAATATTGTAACTGGTATTGGTTTTATTGGTGCTGGAGTAATATTTAAAGAAGGCTTGAGTATCAACGGGCTCACCACGGCTGCATTAATTTGGGTAACCGCCGCCTTGGGTATGGCTGCCGGCCTTGGTAACATTGTAATGGTGGGCGTTGTTCTAGGAGTGGTATTATTCACCTTATTCATACTGCAGTATTTACAGGATTTAGTAGACCGTACACATACCGTAACCGTGTATAAAATAAAATATGCGCACCATGGTTTTTCACAAAGAGAATTAGAAACACATTTTAAACAATTGCATATTAGATTCACCTTGATTCATATCGAAAAGGAAGCTGAATTAATCAGTATCACTTATCGCATTATTTCCAATATCAAGATCCACCAAGAGCTGAATGATTATTTTATTAATAACAACGCCATTCATAGCTTCACGGTATAGCATAGCCATTTTTCTAGTTTCAAGGAATGTATCGATTCGATTCTTCAAGAAGCCCAGTATAGAGCAGTAAAATATTTTCTACATGCCGCATCGCCTACATTTATCGAAGGATAAAAAACTCAAAAAAATAATCGAGGGGCAGGAACCCTATGTTTTACAGCGTAAAAAAAATATTTGTCTTGATCTCTGTTATTCAATTATGAGTCAACAGTTAAGTATTAAAGTAGCGGCAGTTTTTCATCAACGTTTTTTGGCCTTGTACAACAATAAAACGCCTAGCAACATCCAGATAGCCAATACGAAATTTGAAACACTCAGGGGTATCGGACTAAGCAATGCAAAAGCGAATTACGTTTTGAATGTAGCGCGATTTTTTATAGAAGAAAAAATTACCGATGGAACGCTATACAAAATGAGTAATGAAGCAATTATTAACTACCTCACTCGTATCAAGGGGGTGGGACAATGGACTGCAGAAATGGTTTTAATGTTTTCCTTAGGTCGGGAAGATGTATTTCCAATGGATGACTTAGGTATTCAGCAGGCAATGTGTAAATTATATAAGATAGAAACTTCAGACAAAAAGAAGCGAAAGGAAGCCATGCTAGTGATTGCAGAAAAATGGATTCCCTACCGCACGTATGCCAGTAGGTACTTGTGGGGATGGAAAGACAATAGTTAAGTAAATAAAATAAGGGTGCTTGCACACCCTTATTTTATTCCTTGATTGGTTGTTTTATTTTACCAACTTCAATTCCTTAATAAGATTAGAGGCACCACCTAATTTGTCGATACACCACAATACATACCTCACATCAACACAAATGGTTCTGTTCAAATCTTTATCGAATGCAATCTTATGACTTAGCGCTTCGTAATTACCATCAAAGGCAAGTCCAATTAAATTACCATTGGCATCTATTACTGGAGAACCAGAATTACCACCGGTAATATCATTGGTAGTGATAAACGTTACTACCAGGTCTTTTGTTCTTTTATCCATGTACTGACCATAGTCTTTTTTCTTAAGCATTTCTATTTGCTTAGTGGGAGCATCAAATTCATAATCGTCTTTTTTGTATTTTTCTAATATGCCTTTTGCAGTACATACATAATCATAAAAAACGGCGTCTCTTGGATTATAGCTTTTTACATTACCATAACTTACACGCATACTGAAATTAGCATCCGGATACATTTTTTTCACGGCAGCAGGATTCATTTTCATGATACCCTTCATATAAGCACGTCCTAATTCATTGTTCTTATTTACAAAAGCGGCGTAAAGGGGGGCATACTTAGTGCTGTAGTTCTTAACAAATGCGCTGGCGAATGCAAAGGCAAAATCAGCTTGTAAAACAGCGGCATCGGGCTTGGCAATGAATGCATCCCATTTGGCATCGTCGAATATCATGGTATTGCTAAATACCTCTTTAGCCCATTTTTTGTAGGTGGCTTCTTCATTTAAATCGCCATAAGTAGCTTTCAAATTTTCATAAAAGCCAATAGGATGTTGCGATTTATCAATGTCGTTGTAAAAGTACTGACAAACTGCAGCCAGTATTTTTTCGTCGCTGGATTTATCTTCTCCTTCTAAAAAACCTTTGCGGTTATTATTAGCTGCATCAGCTGCTTTTTTTATATCAGCTTCTGTACTGCCTTTTTTAATAATCGCATTTTCAATACCCGCCAATTGTGCAGCAAATGCAGCCACAGGAGAACCCATGATGCCTTCGTTGAGATACTGGCGATGTTTGCTATAGGGTGTCCATGCTGTATAGTTTGTATTGTAATCAGCGAAAATATTTTCATATTCAGGTTTTCCTTTTGCCCAAGCAGTAAAGGCCGCTTCATATTTTTTCTTTTCGGCTTCTGTATTGAATTTTTTTAATTGCTTGGTTTCGCCATCATAAAATTTCCAATAATTAGCAATCCCCGCATAGCTACTAGCTAATTTTAATTTGATAGCAGGGTCTTTAATCATTTCGTTGTACATGTATTTCAAACGCATGTCGCGCAAGGCCACCAAAGAAGGATTTTCAATTTCATTTTTCAATGAAATACCGAAGCTGGTTTCGTAGCGATTGGTACCACCGGGATATCCATAAATCATGGCATAATCACCATCTTTAAATCCTTTGATACTTACAGGTAAAAAATGTTTTGGTTTCAAGGGTACATTGTCTGTACTATAATCTGCAGGCTTACCATTTTTTGCAGCATACACCCTGAATACACTAAAATCGCCCGTATGTCTTGGCCATTCCCAGTTGTCGGTGTCGCCACCAAATTTACCAACGCTTTCAGGAGGTGCGCCTACTAAGCGAATATCTCTGTATGTTTTATATACATACATGATGTATTGATTGCCTTTGAACATGCTGTATATTCTTCCAGCTAAACCATTTTCTTTATCGACCACTTTATCGGTAATGGTCTTATATACTTCTGATAATTTTTTTACTCTTTCATCCCAAGACAAACCTTTTACGGCATTTTCCACTTCTTTGGTAACGTCTACAATTTTATCTAAAAACTGTACCGTCAAACTACTTTTAATTTCCTGTTCTTTATTTAATGCATAAAATCCATCTCGCAGGTAATTGTGTTCTACGCTACTGGCATTGGCAATGGCACCATAACCACAGTGGTGGTTGGTAAAAATTAGGCCTTGGCTACTTACAATTTCCCCTGTGCAACCGCCTCCAAATATGAGGATAGCATCTTTCAGAGAAGATTTGTTGATGGAGTACAACTGCGCCTTGGTCAATTTTAAACCCCTTTTCACCATGTCATTGTATACTTGTTGGCCCAATAACATGGGCAGCCACATGCCCTCATCGGCACTGGCCTTGAATAAACTGATAGATAGTAATAATGAAATAAATAACTTCTTCATATAGCTTTAATTTAAGAGGCAAAATTAGTCAATATTTTATGATTCCCCCTGACGGATATCAGTTTTGGGTATATTCTAATGGAGCATAATTCTATATCTTTGTACATCTACTATGGGCTTTATAGATTTTCAACTTCCAGCATCAATTGCACGGGCGCTACACCTTCCCGTCAGTGACCCACGCAGTCAACAATTGAAGGTGCTGAAAAAATTATTGAAAAAAGCGCGTTTTACTGAATTTGGACAACGCTATCTCTTTGATGAAATCTTACTAAGTAGGCATCCTGGGAAAAAATTTCAACAACTGGTTCCCACTTACAATTACAACAAAATCTTTGATGCCTGGTGGCACAAAGCAAAAGATGGCATACCCGATGTTTGTTGGCCGGGTGTTATCAAATACTTTGCTTTAAGCAGCGGTACCAGCGATGCAACCAGTAAATACATTCCCATCACCAAGGAAATACTAAGAAGTAATGTGATTACCAGTTTTAAACAATTAATCAGTTTTACAAAATACCATGATGTGCCTAAGAGTGCTGTTGGCAAAGGCTGGTTGATGTTGGGAGGAAGTACAGAATTACAAAAAGGACCCACTTATTATGCAGGCGATTTGAGTGGCATTCAACAAAAAAATATACCTATTTGGTTTCAAGCTTTATCCTTGTATAAGCCAGGCAAAAAGATTGCCAGAGAAAAAGATTGGAGCAAGAAATTGGAAGAAGTAGTGGAGAATGCCCCTAATTGGGATATTGGATTTATGTTGGGTGTGCCAGCCTGGTTTCAATTGTGCATGGAAAAAATAATTGAAAGGCATAAGGTAAAAAACATCCATGAAATCTGGCCCAACCTTGCTTTTTATGTACATGGCGGCGTAGCCATGGAGCCGTATAAAAAAGGATTTGAAAAATGTTTGGGCAAGCCCATTACTTATATTGAAACCTATTTGGCCAGTGAAGGATTTTTGGCTTACCAGGCTCGCCAAAACGCGAAAGGCATGCACCTAGTGCTCAATAACAATATCTTTTTTGAATTTGTTCCCTTCGACGATAATAATTTTGATACAGAAGGCAATATGATTGATGATCCAGAAGCCTTCATGATTCATGAGATTGAAGAAAACAGAGAATACGCCATTCTAATCAGTACCAATGCAGGCGCATGGCGTTATGCCATTGGAGATACGGTTAAAATGGTAGATAAAGAAAGATCAGAAATTGTTATTACCGGCAGAACCAAACACTTTTTAAGTTTAGTAGGCGAACACCTTAGTGTAGACAATATGAACAAGGCCATTGAAATGGTCAGCGATGAACTAGATATTTCTATTCCTGAATTTACAGTAGCTGGTGTACCTTATGGTAATTTCTTTGCACACCATTGGTTTGTAGCCACAGATGACAAAGTGGATGCAGCAGTTCTTCAAGAGAGAATCGATCAAAAGCTAAAAGAACTCAATGACGATTACGAAGTAGAACGCAGTCATGCATTAAAAGCGGTGATCGTAGATGTGCTGCCCGCACAAACCTTTATGGATTTCATGAAATTCAAAGGAAAGATTGGCGGACAGCACAAATTCCCCAGAGTACTCAAAGGAAAAATGCTGGAAGATTGGCAATGGTTCTTGCAAAATAGAAATGCTTCTGCCTAATATTTCATTATCGGACATCCCACACCGTTATCTTTTTTACCAAATTTATACACCAGGTTGAGCGTAGTGCTATGGTAATGATCCTTTATGGAAGGATTGGCCGCTTGACTTACCCCATCTAGGTAATCATTGAAAAGAAATCGATACGAAGATTCTAGTTGCAATGAAAACCTATCTGAAATTGATTTTTCCAGGCCCAGCCCAACTGGTATGGCCAGTAATTTCTTAGCTGAACCATGAGCAATGTCAGCAGCTATCCCCAATTGTACATTGGAGCCTGCTTTAAAAACATTGATATTGATTTTACTAAAATCAGTGGCTGGTCTTACAAACGAAATACCAGCACCAGCTAACACATAAGGCATCCACCCCCGACGATCATCATTATTTCCCTTCATATTCCAAATTACCAATGCAGTAAATTCCTTTACTGGAGTAGTAAAAGAAAAAGCGCGGTCTTGACGCCAAGCAGGATTTGAATAATTGGCTTCATTCGCAGCTAGTCGGGCAATATTTATATTGAACCTTCCTGATAAATAGCTGCTGATGGGTTTTTGTGCAAATAACTGAATACCTGTGGAGGCTGATTGAAAAGCGCCGAGTCTTGCTGGTGTAAGATCGCCTTGATAAATATAAGCACCGGCTCCAATACCAATACTCATGTCTTTGTAAAATTGCGCCTGAGTGGTTGGGGCGGCCAATAGCAATACGCATAGCATTGCACTTAAGTGATGAATTGCTTTCATGAAAAGAACGTTTATGATGAACAAATGAAAGCAGCAGTATGATAAGCAATAATAAGTAAATAGAAACCTATATGGAAGCTGTTTGATTAGTGGAAGGCAATAATCGTTCCTGCTTTTTCATTAATCTGTTAAAAGAAATATAAAGCATACACGAAATTGCATTTCGCTATTTTAGCTGGATGAGTCATTCTTCAAAATCTTATCTTAATTTTAATGCATGATTGATGCACTAGTCAAGGGCCTTGCCATTAGTTTATTGCTGGTATTTTCGGTAGGTCCTGTGATATTCACCATTATCAAACAAAGCATTAACCATGGTAGAAGAGGAGGATTTAGCTTTATCGTAGGGGTATGGATCAGTGATATTATTTGGGTGATATTAAGTAATGGATTTAGTGAGGCGGTGAAAAAATTACTGCATTTCAAAGTGCCCATTGGAATAGCAGGCAGTCTTTTTTTAATAGGCATGGGTATTTATTTTGCTTTTTTAAAAAAGATAGAACCCCGCAAACAACAAGAGCCACTTGAAATTGCGGGAGATGAAATAACGCCTACTGGCAAAAAGAAAACAAATTATTTCGCCATTTTCACTTCTGGATTTTTAATTAATACATTAAATCCTGCTGTTATTTCATTTTGGGTTTTAATGGCTGCTTCGCTGGCTTCTGTTTATTCGCTCTACCATCGCATCATAATTTTTAGCACTTGCTTGGGTATAAATATGATGGCAGATGTTGGCAAGGTTCTAGGCGCAGGTAGCTTGGGTAAAAAATTGAGTGATCGGAATATTTTACTCATCAATCGTATATCGGGTTTACTTTACCTGATTTTTGGTACTGTTATACTTTGTGGTATCATTTACAGTTTGTTTAAAGATTAACATAGTTCTCTTTCATTTGTATTTCTCTTTTTATATTTTGTAGTATGAAACTCCTGCTGCCTTTATTGCTGTTCATCTCGATAAGTAGTATTGCGCAATCATCAGATTTTTTATTATTGAAAAAAGGGAGCAAGACAGTCCATGCTTATTATGCTGGCACACAAATTGAATTCCTCAGTAATACCGGTGCTTATTTAAGTGCACAAATCACCGAAGTAAAAAAGGATAGCCTTTATTTACAAGAATTTATTATACAAAAAATGATTACCAAATTCGGGTTCTATATATTAGATACATTGGGCTCTTATCGCTATCGTTTTCATTACAATCAAATTGTAGCCATTGGTCCAAAAAAAGAAAAGGGATTTAGTTGGAGTGGCAGTGGTGCAGGATTAATTGGAGGCAGTGCATTGCTGAGTCTTGGAAGCCTGGTTGTATTAGTAGCAGATAAAGAAAAGTTTAGTCCGGGTTTATTGGCTGCCTCCCTTGCATTGGGTGGACTTGGATACTTAATTGGCAAAACCTCCCATCATCCCTTAAAAATTGGCAAGAAATATCATTTGCTGTATATGAAGGCCCAATAATTTACCTCCACCTCAACCTCAATCTTAATCTCAACCTTAATCTCAATCTCAACCTCAATCTCAATCTTAATCTCAACCTTAATCTCAACCTTACCCTCCTCTCCCTATCTTTGCTAAGATGAAGCAAGCATCAAAACCCTCCACCTGGTCAATAGCCAAGAAAGTATTTATATGGATTTTTATCATTCATATGGGCTGGTTTCTTTTTTTTATCTGGCAAAAATTTTCTGAAACAGATTTTGTTGTTGCCAATTTAAAAAACAAAATGATGCTACTGCTGTCGATTATAGCAGCCATCGTCTTACTCTATATTTTTATATTGAAGAAAATTACGCTTATTAAAAAAACTGCCATTCTATTAAGAGAGGTTTTCTTCATACTATACATTTCCACTTTTCTCTATACAGTAATAGGAATGGTATTCAATCCACTGATTACGTTTACACAGGTTGGCAGTTTGTTGCAAGGCTATGGACTTCATCGCGATTATATAAGTTATGATGCAATGGGACCCAATATCAAATTAGCGGTTATTGCCAGCGAAGACCAATTGTATACCGATCACGATGGCTTCGATTTAAAAGCCATTAAACGCGCTTTGAAGTACAATAAAAAACATCCCAATAAAATTAGAGGAGCCAGCACCATTAGTCAACAAACTGCCAAGAATATATTTTTATTTCAAGGTGGTGGTTTTCTAAGAAAGGGGCCAGAAGTTTTTTTCACTTTCACCATCGAAACCATCTGGACGAAGAGAATGATTTTAGAAAGATACCTCAACTGTATCGAGATGGGACCAGGTATATTTGGTGTGCAAGCGGCAGCCAAAACTTATTTCAATAAAAATGCGAGAGAACTAAGCAGAACAGAAGCTGCACAAATTGCAGCTTGTTTACCCAATCCAAAAAGAATCAATGCAAGAGGGTCGTATGCGCTCAATCGCGCGGGAGACATAGTGCGGCAGATGGGATTCTTAGAGCCAGATCCAGACATTCAAGATTTGATTAAATAATAGCATCAATGGCGCTGATGGCTTTTTGCAATCGCTCTTCATTTTGTCCGCTGATATCCACCCAGGGTACCGATTGATTCACCAGCATATCTTTATAATGATGGTATAATTTTTCTCTCGTAGTTAAATCGGGATATTCACGCAACTCATCTTTCACCCAGGGGAGGTCAATATTACATAGCAGGTACAAATCATAGGGTCTTTGTACAATTTGGTTTAATATCCAATGATGACATTTTTCAAAAACAAATTCACACCACACTTTCATCACCAACATATCTGTATCAAGCAATACAAGTGATTGATTTTTGTCCTTTGCGTTGGCCAAGCCCTGCTCTTCTAATTGCAATTGCCCCTTGGCAATATCCAATAAGTTGTCGAAACTATAATCGGTACCGTTTTTCAAAAGGTATTCGCGGGCATATTCCTTTACCCAGCTGGTTGAATAATGCGTTGCCAATTGCGCACATAGGGTGCTCTTTCCTGTACTCTCGGGCCCTATAATTACTATTTTTTTCATTTCAACTTTTTTCCAATTTGGGTCTGATACCAAGCTGGCTTTGATTGTATAATTTTCGTGTACACTGAACAGGTAGTTTGGTGAGCCCCAGGCAGATAGCCGATACTCATCAAAAATTCATTGACAATTTCACCGCCCGTGAATTTAAAATGTTGTTTGAATAATTTCACCCACTCTTCTTTTGTTTTGGGATGATGATGGTTCAGCCAATGCCTAAAGGATTGGAATTCTTTTTGTATGGACAGTATCACTTTGGCATTTTCAATAGCGGCCAACACTTTCAATCGGTTGCGAATGATGCGGGCATCATTGAGTAATCGTTCTATATCTTTCTCCTTGTAAGTAGCTACTTTTTTAATATTGAAACCATGATAAGCCTTCCTAAAATTTTCCTGCTTATTTAAAATGGTCGTCCAACTCAATCCAGCCTGATTGATTTCTAATATCAGTCTACAAAATAATTCATTGTCGTCTTCAATAGGAAACCCATATTGCTGATCGTGATAAATCTTGTGCAAAGAACTTGATTCGGGTGCTAAGCCGCTAACAAAATTACAATAACTCATGCTTTCTACTTTTAGCAATTTTTTTCCATGCTGTCAAACCTGCTATTGCCATGACCAATAAAATAATATAATAGACACTGGTAAATACATAGTGTTTAACAAAATAAAGTGGAATAGACGCTATATTCGTAGCAATCCACCAATACCAACTCTCTACTTTTTTCTTTGTCATCAACCACATTCCAGTGAAGGCAGTAGCGCTGGCAAATGCATCTGCCCAAGGAATGACACCATCATAAAATTGCTGCTTAAAATAAGTGAGTACTAAAAAAATAGTTGTATAAAAAAACAGGAAGAAAAGGAGGTGCTGCACCCATTCCTTTGTTGTAGCCACCGTTACCTGTAATATTTTTTCAACTGGCTTGTCTTTTTTCAACCACATGAACCAGCCGATAATACTCATTACCGTATAATAAAAATTAACGGTAGCTTCTCCAAATAGATTTCCTTTAACACTGATGTATACATATATAATGGTGTTTACCAACCCTACTGGATAAACGAGGATGTTTTCTTTTCGGCTATACCAAACACTGGCAATACCCGATGCAACAGCAATGTATTCATACCAATGCGTATGACCAAGATCGGTAATAAATTGTTGCCAGATTTGAATGAGTGACAATGACTGAATATTAATTAGATGATTTCAAAACTACGAACAAATAATTTGTAATAAATTTCTTTTCAAACCTGTTTAATTAATTATCACAAAGCGCGATACCATTTTCCTGGCCTTAAATACCGGATGCCGTTTTTAGTATTGAATCGGGTTGCCAAATCATGACCCTCCTTATCCTGTACCTGAAAATGCAAATGCGGAAAGGCAGTATAGCCGGTATTGCCACTATACCCAATCGCTTGACCCTGCTTGACTGAATCTCCCATCTTCACCAAAACCCCGTCTTTTTGCAAATGCCAGTACATGGCCGTACTGCCGTCTTCTTGTTCAATAATGATATGATTTCCTTCTGATAAATATTCGTCTTTCAATCCTCCTACATCACTATCCGCTTTGGCAGCTATCACTACTCCTGCCCTTGCAGCACAAATAGTACTACCCTTTTTCATTTTAAAATCAAGGCTGAGTTCTCCTTGGTGACTCATCTTGCTATTATAAGCCTGTATCAACAGAAATTTACTTCCCTTAGCATAAGGCAACTGATAAACAAAGCTCTTGTCCTCCTTTAAATTTCCCCCCTTTAAATTTCGAATATCCTCATCTGTTAGTTGTGCCCTCAACGATTGAGTCATAAAACATATGAACGCTAACAAATACCTTCCTTTCATCTTGCTAAAATAAAAAATGCACCCGATAAAGATGCATTATAAATGAGGTAACAATATAAATTTAACTTTTTACTCAGCTTCTGCCACTACTTCCTTTACTTCTGGAATCATGCGCTTCATCATTCCTTCAATACCAGCTTTTAGGGTAATGGTGCTACTCGGACATCCACTGCAACTTCCTTGCATCGCTAGATTCACAGTGCCATTTTCATAACTCTTAAATTGAATAGCGCCGCCATCCATTTCAACAGCAGGCTTAACATAGTTTTCTAATAATTCTTTGATGCGCTTTACCACATCGTCGTCGTCGGCACTCACTTCATTACTACCAGTACCTGTTTTCATATTCAAAACCTCTGCTTCATTGATCACCTCTTTTCCTTCTTCCAAATAATCTTTCAAAAACTGTTTGATAGTAGGAATAATATCCATCCAGTCTTCTGTATCGGCCGTTTTGGTAAGGGTAATAAAATTGCTGGCAATAAAGACAGATTTTATAAATGGAAAAGCGAAAAGCACTTGTGCTAATGGAGATGGTTTGGCACTGGTTTCATCTGGAAAATCAATGCTTTTGCCCGGATACAAAAGTTTATTGGCCACAAACTTCATCGTTTCGGGATTGGGCGTCATTTCTGTATAGATACTTACTACGGAGTTGCCTGTTTTAATCATACTATAATATTTTAGGTCCGCCTAACCGCCAGACCATCGCAAAAATAACAATATATGCTGCAAAATGGCTTAAGAAGGGCCGCCACAGACAATTATTTCCAATTTTCGCAAATGAGTGAACTATTCGATAATTCGCAATTTGGCATAGTTCAACATTATTTTCTTTTCCCCGTTAAGCTCAAATTTTACGGTAGCTATTGGATTGTGTGCTGCTCCTTCCATTTTCATCACTTCCCCAAATCCAAATTTTTGATGTTCTACTTTTTGACCAGCTTGTAAATGGCTCGTATCGCTGGCTACAAAATCGGTGGAAGCCTGGTGTTCGACTAGTTTATTGACCGGCTTGGGTGTGATATAGCTAGGGCTGGCTGCTTTTCCGGGAGGGGCTCCATATTTTTTCTCTGCTTGTGAAGCTGCAGAAGAACGATTCCATCCTCCCCCACCTTGCATGCGCTCTACGCCTGCTCCCCATCCCGATCCGGATGTATTTTTCATACCCCCACCCGCATATGATTTGTCTAAATCATCTTCCGAAATTTCTTCCAAAAAACGACTGCTATCATTTTGTTGCAATTGCCCGAAGCGATAACGCGCATTGGCATAGGTAAGCCATAATTTATCCTTCGCTCTGGTAATGGCCACATAAAATAATCTCCTTTCCTCTTCTAATTCTTCCCGGGTATTAATGGCCATCGCATTGGGAAACAATGTTTCTTCCAAACCACCAACAAATACAACTGGAAATTCAAGTCCCTTTGCAGCATGGATGGTCATTAATTTAACCACATCTGGATGCTGATCTTTTTCATCATCAGCATCTGTTAGCAAAGTAATCTGTTGCAAATAACCACCAAGGCTTTTATCACCTACTTCTCCATCTTCTTCATTCATGGGGGTTTCGGTAAACTCTTTGATAGAGTTTAATAATTCCTGCACGTTTTCGTACCGTGCCAAGCCCTCTGATGTTTTATCATTGAATAATTCTTTAACGAGGTTGGTACTTTTTCCTACAATAATCGCCAAGTCGTAGGCATTCTTCTTTTCCAACTCACTGTGAAACATTTTAAGCATGGTTACAAAACCATCAATGGCTTCCAATGTACCACTCCTAAATCCGTACATACTAGCATTGCATAAGATATCCCACAATGTTAGGTTGTTTTGATTCGCTAATAATACCGCTTTGTCCAAGGTTGTTTTACCGATGCCTCTTGCTGGATAATTGACAATCCGCTTCAATGCTTCTTCATCGCGCTGATTGACCACCATGCGTAAATAAGCAATCATATCTTTCACTTCCTTGCGTTGATAGAAACTCATGCCCCCATAAATGCGATAGGCAATGCCCATTTTACGCAGTGCTTCTTCATAGCTACGACTCTGCGCATTGGTTCTGTATAAAATGGCGAAGTCTTTATTAAAATAATGATTGCGCAATTTTTGTTCTTGTATAGTATCCGCTACTGTTTTACCCTCGTCATTGTCAGTCATGGTGCGCACCAACTTTATTTTATCGCCTTCTACATTATCCGTAAACAGTTTTTTTTCAATCTGCCCTTTATTATTGGAAATAATTTCATTGGCTACTTTCAGAATATTCTTCGTACTACGATAGTTCTGTTCCAGTTTAACCACTTTCACTTCGTCGTAATCTTTCTGAAACTGTAAAATATTTTCAATGGTAGCTCCTCTAAAACTATAAATACTTTGTGCATCATCTCCTACTACACATACATTCTCATGCATGGCACCTAATAGTTTAATGATTTCATACTGGGCCGTATTGGTATCCTGGTACTCATCAATCATAATGTACTTGAACTTGCGCTGGTACTTACTCAATGCTTCCGCAAATTTTTTGAGCAGAATATACATGTTGAAAAGCAGGTCATCAAAATCCATTGCGCCGTTTTTAAAACAGCGTTTGCTATATGCATCGTAGATAGCGCCCAACATCGGGCGATTGGCCCTGCTGTCTTCTTGTTGTAAAGCATAATCATTGAGGTATTCAGCCGGACCAATCAGGGCATTTTTAAGGGATGATATTCTATTGTAAACAACATTGGGTTTGTATTGTTTGTCATCCAAATCTAATTCACGAATAACTGTTTTTACTACCGACTTAGAATCATCAGTATCATAAATAGTAAAGCTTGTTGGATAACCTAATTTAGGTGCTTCGGCCCTTAGAATACGAGCAAACACACTATGAAAAGTTCCGATGTATAAATTTCTTGCTTCTGTACTCTGCAATATTTTTTCAATCCTTTCCTTCATTTCAGCGGCAGCCTTATTGGTAAAAGTGAGCGCTAAAATATTAAAAGCATCTACCCCATTATGCATAAGGTGTGCAATGCGGGTGGTAATCACCTTGGTTTTTCCGCTACCTGCGCCCGCCACAATCATCAATGGTCCGTTGATATGTGCAACAGCTTCACGCTGTGGTTCATTTAATTCGTCTAAATAACTCGTCATGCGGCGAAGGTAATTTTTATCGCTCGAATTTCCTTTGAACTCATTTCAAGTTGGGGATAATTTTTTGCAGTTGTTAGGTGAATTGATAATCAACTAAAAAATAGCTCAACAAATGCCTAAACAACCTATTTTCGCGGTCAAAACAAATTAACATGAGTAATACAAAAGGTAGCATCGAAACCAATAAAGGCATTTTGCATTTTGAATTGTATGATGATGCAACACCCATTGCAGTGGAGAATTTTAAAAAATTAGTGTTACAGGGTTATTACGATGGATTGAGTTTCCATAGGGTGATTCCCAATTTTATGGTACAAACGGGTTGCCCCAATGGCACCGGTGCAGGCGGACCAGGATATAGCATAAAATGCGAAACCAGTGCCCCACTCCAATTCCACGATCGTGGGGTGTTGAGTATGGCACACCGTGGTAAGGATACTGGCGGCTCACAGTTTTTTATCTGTCATAACCGTGCGGGCACACAACATTTAGATGGAATGCATACTTGCTTTGGTAAATTAACCGAAGGGCTAGACGTGTTGGATGAAATCAGGGGTGCTGATAAAATGATTAAAGTAAGTATCACTGCAGCATAATATTGGTAATCGATTTAAAAAAACATCCCACCAATTGGTGGGATGTTTTTTTGGTTTCAACTTCAACTTAACTATTGAAACTATTTTAAAGATTGCTTACATATAAGTACTCAAGCCAGGCAATCCACTAGGAAGAATATAAGCACTGGGTTCATTGCCATTATCCAATTTTTCTTTCAATCGTTCTAGCTTCTGCATTTCTTTGTCAACAGAATCTCTTTGCCTTTGAATTTTTATTTCATTCGCTCTTTGTAAAGAATCGTTCAAATGGTTTAATGAGTCTGCTTTTCTATCAGCGGCATTGTCATCATATCTATAAACGCCTGACTCACTATTGATGTTCTCGCCTTCTCTCACTACCCTTCCATTTTCAAGGATACGGGTATAACTTCTGCTACGATAATTGGAGGGTTTACCATCTAATGTATACAGTATTCCATCGGCTTTCATTACGTAGGTAATATTAGCACTCCAATCGTGCGCATTGTCATTCCAATCAACCAAATCCCAATCATCATTTGCATCAAAATTAAATTTGATACTTACATTATTGTACCAACCCACACTTCTGTCAATTCTTATTTGTTTTCCAACAGGAACATATACAGTAAGAATAATTCTTTGGTTGCGGAATTTATCTGTTTTATTGATTGCTAAGCCGCGATCTAATTGAAGTATACTGTCCCTTTGTAAACCAGAGAAATTAATTTTTGATGCAAGTCTTTCTGCATCTGCCCTGGTTCTTCCATCCGCCAATTTAACAACGGTAACACGGAAGCTATCATTGCTTGATTTTACAATACGTACTTCGTAATTTTTTACATACGCAGTATCGCCATCAATACTGGAATAAGGAGAAAAATGCAACCAGTTGCGACGGGTATATTTTTCAATGGGTGATACACTTGTTAACTCTAACTTATTTACGGTAGGATTATTTAATACAATTTCTTCTTCTACCAATTCTTTACTATTGGTATTAATATTGGTATATCTAAAATCCTGCGTCAAAGAAGCCGCTAACATTACTACAGATACCCAACCCAATACCCAAAGACTGCTAAACGTTAATTTTAAAATTTTGCTATTGGCTTTGGCTTTGGCGAGGCGACGAATAAGCCAAGTGATGACTGCTATCACCGGTACTGCAATAAAGAATAATAAAGTACCCCATGCATATAGATTCTGCCAACCATCTCTTACTATAAAATCTTTCAAAGGAAATAATCCTGCAGCTGCAATGGCCAATCCAAACAATGCCATCACAAGAGCAAATCCAATGGTACCAACAATAAAATAAGCAAACACTTTGGCAATGGTGGCAATAATATCACCCAGTCCTGTACGATGCTTTCTGGTAAAATTTTGTGCTTCAGTACTAATAACGGTTGCTTTTTCTTTTGCGAAAGCAGAGGCTTCTTTTCCAAATTTTTCAGCTCTTTGTTGAAAATCTTTCATTTCGCCTTTTACAGATTCTTTGATGGAATTCATATCCACTTTCTCCCCCTTCATTTCCAATTTTTCTGCCGTTGTAATGGCTTCGGGTAATACCACCCATAAGATGATGTATACAATTAAGGCGCCCGGACTAAAACTAAAGCTTAAGAAATCGGGAAAATTAAAAAAGCCCCAATGACCCCAACGAAAAGCAACAGATAAAAAAGGAAGTGCAAATAAAATTCTTGGGATCCAAGGATTGATACCAAAATAATGACCAATACCGCTACAAACACCGGCGAGTATTTTCTCATCGCTATCGCGGTATAATTTTTTTCTGGTGATGCCGATAACGCCATCTGCGTTATTGGGTACAAATACCCATAATAATATATAGGCAAGGAAACCAATACCAGTAAGGATAAATAATATTCTAACCAAAGTGGTATCTATGCCAAAATAATTGGCAATACCCGCACACACACCACCCAGCACTTTATTTTTCTCATCGCGGTACAATCTTTTATGGGTGCCCGTGCTACTCTGTTGTTCATAGTAAGATTGCTGTTGAGCGTTGGCATCTGCATAGTTTGCAGCTGTAGTGCCTTCTTCTGCTTCAAAATCTTCTGGGCGACCCATGCTATTAATAATTGCATTTACATCTACCTCTGTAATGCAGGTAGCCCCATTTTTAATTCTTTCCTGAAAGAGTTCGCCAATGCGACTTTCGATATCGTTGA
>Ga0194063_10000813_pt1 | contig 21784 bp, 19 predicted proteins | sample SepL3720m_MetaG_FD_155459 | JGI IMG/M metagenome (GOLD analysis project Ga0194063, IMG submission 155459) | Anoxic zone freshwater microbial communities from boreal shield lake in IISD Experimental Lakes Area, Ontario, Canada - Sep2016-L373-20m | ecosystem: Environmental > Aquatic > Freshwater...
CACCGTAACGCTGCGTGGATATTGCCAGCGGTCTGGGAGGCGCCGCATTGGGTTTGGGTCCTGCACTGCTACGGTATTACCGGCGCAAAGTCTTTGATATCGAGTGCCTAAAAGGATGCAACATGGACAAAATAAGCACATTTGATATCGAGCTTGCGCTTAAAAAGCTTATCGATTGGAAATTGGATTCTGAAAGGACTTCGATTTCGCGAAAATTCGTATTTGCGGACTTTATTGAGGCGTTCGCTTTCATGCAATCAATCGCATTCCAAGCGCAACTTCGTGACCATCATCCGGAATGGAGTAACGTCTATAACGCGGTTCACATTCGCTGGACGAGCCACGATGCAAAAGCATTGACCCAACGCGACATCGCAATGGCGACCTACTGTGACGAACTATTTGCACCCATTCGAGTCGGCAAACATGCAAAGCAATGAGTTTGATGTCGATTGGACGATAAACCAAGATTGGCACAGATACACTGAGCAGGATCATGCGGTATGGCGTAGACTTTTTGAACGTCAGACAAGCTTGTTGCCGGGATTGGCATGCAATGCATTTGTCCTTGGCATGCAGCAATTGCCCATGGCAGCAGACCAAATACCAAATTTCGAAAAACTCTCAGATGCGCTAGAACGACAAACAGGCTGGCGTGTGGTGGCCGTGCCTGGCTTGTTACCAGACCCCGTTTTTTTTGATCATCTGGCACATAGGCGGTTTCCCGCAGGTCGATTCATTCGGCAGGCAAAGCAACTGGACTATTTGCAAGAGCCCGACATTTTTCATGACGTGTTTGGCCATGTGCCTATGCTCATGCACCCTATCATGGCAGACTTTATGCAACTCTACGGACAGGCTGGTTTAGCTGCACAAAATGTTGGCAAATTAGCTGAATTGGCACGGGTGTATTGGTATACGGTTGAATTTGGTTTGGTACGCGAAGGTGGCAAGACCCTTATTTACGGAGCGGGCATTGCATCGTCCTTCACAGAAAGCGTATTTGCTGTAAAAAGCCCCTCCCCCAATCGCATAGCTTTCGACTTAGAGCGAGTGATGCGAACCGCTTATCGTATTGACGATTTTCAGGAAAGCTATTTCGTGCTTGAAAATCTGGAAAGCCTACTTGAACTGGCAGAGATTGAATTTGGCCCGTACTACGCGCGACTAATCAATGGACCGAATTTCCAACCTGGTGAGCTGATCGAACAAGATCGAGTGTTTAATCGCGGTAATGGAGCCCATCACCAAAAACGGTTTAGGGGCAATGACTGATGAAACTATACAGCTACTACCGTTCCTCTGCGTCCTATCGGGTGCGCATTGCATTAGCGCTCAAAAATGTAGAGTATCAGTATGTTGCTATTGATCTTTCACGGGGGGAACAGACGCAAGCCGCCTATCAAGAACTTTCGGGTAATGGTTTAGTACCTATTTTGGAGGTAAACGGCGTACGTATAGCTCAATCACTTGCCATCATTGAGTACCTTGACGATATTCAATTATCCCCACCTTTACTTCCTAATGATTCCACCGAACGAGCCATAGCACGGGCTATGGCGCAAAGCATTGCATGCGATCTCCACCCTCTCAACAATTTGCGCGTTTTAAGATACCTAGATTCCACCCTACAACATAACGAGGTAGAGAAGCAAGCTTGGTATCGTCATTGGACTCTCACTGGATTAGAAATCTTGGAAAACCAATTGAATCAAGCGAAACGCTGGGAAAAAGGCCCATTTGCACTTGGGAAATCACCTAGCATGGTCGATTGCGTGCTGATACCCCAGATCTACAACGCACGCCGTTTTCAAATTTCACTGGCCGGATTGGATCGTATTTTGAAGATTGATGAGGCATGTAGACAACACCCATGTTTCGAGCAAGCCGCTCCAGAAAATTGTCCAGATTTCCCTTTGAAATAGTGATATTGATGGTTTTCGAAAAAAATCCGTGTGACACACTCCAATGCCACACGCAAATTCTTCAGCGCACGACTACCCTTTAATCAAATAAAGCACGCAGCGTCTTTACAAGATTCATCAATTGAACTCAGTGACGAATTGCCTATGACCACTGATGATTTTCAGTCTATGTGCTGTTAAGAAATGGATTTTCCACGTGCGGCCAAACATCTAATTTCTTGCGCTTAAACGATAAATGTGAATGGTCGCTCGTCAACAAGCCTGGTGAGTCTGCGTACAACACTCTGCGTGCCAAAGGTGCAAAAGCCGCATAAAAGTGTTGCATGGATTTGACGATTACTGCACTTCGAGTGCTTAGGTCAATTCCCAACCCTGTAAATAAATCAGTACCAATTACTTGATCGCAGCGTGAAATAAGCACAATATCTACCCCATGCTCGGACACCACCCATGCGGAGGGGCCAAGCTGGGTGCGCGCACCAAATGCTGTCTGAAAGTGATCGGTCTTAATGGCCCGTATTTGCACTCGAAGATCTAGTGGCTGACCAGAGGTGGCGCCGCTCTTGCCGCCTAAACGCAGGTTGAGCCAGGCACCTTCTCCGGCTTCAAGGCAGATTTGTACCGCTCCCGGGTCCCATAACCCACCTAATGCGATATTGCCCATGCCGCGACGGTGCAGCCCCTCTAGCGCAAAAGTGCTGTCAGCGCGGGCACCGCCCCCCGGGTTGTCTGCCATATCGGCGATGACTATTGGACCAACGTCAGCGGATTGACCCGGAATTGAAAGGTTTTCAACTTCATGCAACGCAGCGTCCATGGTGAGCAGCGGTGTGTTGATGCTTTGCCGTATTTCCCACAACCGGCGACCAATGTCAGCTGCAATATTTTGAGCGAGTTCAGGGTCGTTGTTAGTAATTGCCCACGCTTTAGTGCCCGATTCGGTAACGTCAGCGAAATCAAAGCCGTGAGCCAACGACACGGTTAACACCCCGCCAATGCCCTCCAAGCCTTTCATGTGGTTAACCAAGCTACGCATTGGTTCGCGAGTGGTGTGCCAAGTACCGGTCATCCGACAGTCGTAAAGCGCCAATGTGGGACGAATGCGACCTTGTGCCGCATCAAGCGTCAGGCGGGTTACCTGCGCTGCGCACTCGTCTATGTCAGTATGAGGATACTCCTTGTAGGCGATCAGAATGTCGGCATCCTTGAGCATCCGTTGCGTAATATTGCAATGTAGGTCTAGTTCAACGCCAATTGGCACACCGCATCCAACAATTGAGCGCACCCGTTCGATAAGATCACCATCACAGTCCTCGCAGGAGTCGGAGGTCATTGCCCCATGCAAGAGTAGTACTACGGCGCTAACCGGCATGCTGTTTGCTAAATCACGCAGGATTTCATCTCGAAGCTGTTCATATACATCCTGCCGTGTCGTTCCCATAGATTGGGCCGCGGCGAACAGGCCTTCTACGGGTTGCCATCCGTTTGCAACTGCAACCTGTCTAACCTGTGAAATCGCGCTGAGGTACCCGCCAGGATCGATGGCACTGGCCGGCCCCCGACGAATCCCGTTCAACTCAAAGGCCCCCATCCCAGTGGGCGTAGCAGCAAAAGAGTTGTTTTCCGCCAGTAAACCTGCGATAAAAAGTTTCAAGCTTTTCTCTCCTGCCATTTAGCCCGCTACTACGAGGTAGCCTAGTCCCGCCGTTCTCAGCCTGCTATCCATTTTCGCCTTAAACGAATCGTTGCCGTGATTTAGTTTGACAAAATATTTCTAATATGTCAACATTAAGTCTAAATTAGAAAAATATGGAAATATTTATGGACTACCATCTCCGCCTTGGCGGTAACCATCTGGTTTTGAGAGGTTCGCCTACCTTAGGGACTTTGTTATGTCATTAGTTGAGACTCCGCGTTCCATGGATCCTATGTGGCCCAGTCCCTCGGTAGCTAGGGTTTTCATGGCAGTCATGCTTTTGGCCGCCACTTTTTCCTTCATTCACCGCTATGTACCGTCGGTACTGGTAGACCCTATACGCTCCGAAATGGGCATCAGCGATGTTCAATTCAGCTTGTTGCAAGGTACGGCTTTTGCACTACTGTATTGCACGGCAAGTCTGATTTTTGGCATGTTAGCGGACCGCACAGTCCGTCGCAATCTGCTGATTCTGGGGGTGGCGACCTGGACTGTCGGAACGATCCTATTTGGACTAGCCGATAGCTATGAACAACTCCTTGCATCTCGCTGTCTTGTGGGCCTTGGCGAAGCAACGCTAGGCCCGGCCAGCATTTCTTTGTTGTGCGATTTTTTCCCTCCAGACAAATTGGGCAAAGCGATCGCAGTGTCTCTTTTTGGCGCTACGCTTGGCAGTTCTTTAGCATTTGGTATCGGCGGCTGGATGCTGGATGCCGCCGCAGCTGGTCTATTTTCACCCCTACCTATGGTGGGAAACCTGACACCCTGGCGCCAGGTGGTGGTACTTTTGGGGGTTGTCGGCCTTCTGATTATTCCTGCCTTACTGACTTTTCCAGAACCGATGCGCCGAACATCTAAGCCGATTACTGGTCTTGGTGTCGGATCGTTATGGTCTTTACGGGAGCGGATTGGGCCCATCATTTTGCTTGGCGGTGTCTTGGCGCTTGCTGACTTTGGCTACAGCATCTGGATTGATGCATTGTTGACACGCACGCACCAATTCAGCGCCTCGCTGGCCGGGAGCGTCCTTAGCGCGGTATTGTTAGTCGGCGGAATTGGCGGGGGCTGGTACGGCGGGGTTCTATGCGATAAAGCGCACCGAGAAAGCGGACAAGATGGACGAGTGCGCATAGTGCGCAGGTCGGCAATCGCGATGTTGGCTTTTGGACTACTACTGCTACTGCCATCCGGTTGGGCTGCTGTCGCCTCGTTCGCGCTTTGGCAATTTGCAGCCAACGTGGCCTATGTGGGGTGTGCGGCGTCACTTCAGGATCAGATTACCGATAGGACGCGTGGGCTAGCTTCTGCAGTCTCACTATGCACTTCGATTGGATTGGGAATGGGCCTAGGACCGACCTCCGTAGCATGGCTGAATCAATCTATCGGCCAAGGGCAGGACGCATTAGCAAGCAGCCTAATCGTCGTACTGTGCATCTCCGCATCTTTGATGCTGGTAACTGCTTCTTGGCTACTTGCGCGATTAGCCAAAACATAAATATCGGGGTCGCATAGCCCTCGGTTAGTTGACGTGATTTTTGTAAACAAATGAGAAGTGGAAGTGCGGTAATGGCAGACCATCAGTTTGTACAGGATATTGAATGTGATGTGCTAATCGCAGGTTCAGGCGCCTCTGGCTTGGCTGCTGCAGTGACTGCGGCAACACTTGGGCTAAAGGTACTGGTGGTCGAAAAGGAGTCGCTGTTCGGCGGTACGAGCTGTTATTCTGCCGGTGTGCTGTGGATCCCTGGCAGCCGCCAATCGCGTGAGGCTGGTATCAACGATGATCCACAGGATGCGTTGAAATACCTTTTGGGCGAGGGGCAAGGGCGAACCAACCTCGCTAAAGCGCGAGTTTATGTTGAGCGCGCCGCCGATATCCTGGCTTGGTTCGAGAGCAACTCACACGTCAGCTACCATTTGTCGCCTTTATGGCCGGACTACCACCAGGGTGTCGCAGGCGCTTCGCCGGGTGGACGCTCTTTGGGTGCCAACCCGTTCGATGCCCGACGGCTGGGCGAACGACTATCGCAACTGCGTCCGCCTCTGGCTACCACCACGCTCTTTGGAGGCATGCAAGTAGGACGCGAGGACTTGATGTTTTACTACTCATTCATGAAATCCTTTTCGTCTATGTGGGTCGTAGCTCAGCGCTTCTTTCGATATGCGCGCGATCGCATAAGTGGTTATTCCCGTGGAACTCGACTTTCTAATGGTAATGCTTTGGTAGCCATGCTGGCTCAATCGGCGTTCGAGAAGGGTGTGGAGCTATGGTTGAACACTCCTGTCAGCGAGTTGCTTGTTGATGGCGGTCGAGTCGTCGGTGCCAAAGTGAAGACCCCCCAGGGCATGCGAAACGTGCGGGCACGCGGTGGCGTCGTGCTGGCCTGCGGGGGGTTTCCGGCTAACGAAGCCCTGCGCCAAAGGTATTATGGCCACGTGGCTGTAGGCAAAAATCATGTAACCGCAGCTCCGCCGGGCAACACCGGTGATGGTTTTCGGCTTGGCTCCCAGGCTGGAAGCGAAGTGGTCGATTTCCAGTGCTATCCTGCGGCTTGGACACCGATGTCTCTAGTGCCGCAGTCAGACGGTTCGCTGATCCCGTTCCCACACTACAACGACCGCGGCAAAGCCGGATACATCGCGGTGGACCGGCGCGGTCGTCGTTTCATTAGCGAGGCCTTGTCATACCATGACTTTGTTCCAGCAATGATCGAGGCTTGCAAAGGCGATGATGAGATCTGCAGTTGGCTCATCTGCGACAGCCAGTCCATCAAGAACTATGGTATCGGTCGTGCGCCACCGCGACCGTTGAGCCGACAACCTTATCTTCAATCTGGCTATCTGAAGAAGGCTGACTGCCTAGATAGCCTTGCGCGACTATGCGCAATAGATCCTGAAGGACTGAAACACACCGTGAAGCTTTTGAACGCAGGCGCTGATCAAGGTATTGATGCGGAGTTCAACAAGGGCGCTGACATATACGAGAGATTCAATGGCAGTCGCGGTCATACACCCAACCCCTGTGTTGCACCGGTTCGCCACGCGCCGTTTTATGCCGTAAAACTTGTGCCGGGAGACATCGGAACTTTTATTGGCCTCTCGACGGACACAGATGCCAGAGCCATAGACGCTGCCGGAGACCCGCTAGCGGGCTTGTTTGTCGTAGGTAACGATGCTGCAAGCTTTATGGGCGGAACGTATCCAGGAGCCGGAATCACACTGGGCCCAGCGCTTATCTTCGGACACCTCTGTGCGCAGCGAATTCATAAGGATTTGCTTGAGCCGTCGAAATAACAAATTATCGAAGTTTTAATCAATGACGGCGATGCAGTCAACCTCAACCGAGATTCCAGCCAGCAAAGAGCAAATTATGGTGGTACGAGCCGGGGACGGCGTAACCAGATATTCTGAGTAAACACGATTGAACGCTGCAAAATCTTCCATGCGCGTCAGATAGACCCCTACCTTGACCACATGCGACCAATCAGCCCCGGCCCCGTGCAGCAACCGCGTGACGTTATCTAATGTGAGACGCGTCTCCTCTTCAATGTTGCCAAGACGGAAACCCTTGGTCACAGGGTCCTGGGGGCCCTGGCCTGAAACATATAGCGTCCTGCCTTGGGCAAGAATGGCAGGTGAAAAGGGACCAATTAAGGGGGGCGTTCCCGGGGGATCGATTTGCTGGCGCATAGTGATTTTCTCGTTTTGGGTTTCAGAATTTTTCTTGGAAAGTACAATCAAGGGGAATCAAGTTTTCTTTCTTCAATTTGCTAGTATGCCAAAATATTTTCGAATCCGTTAAGATATGAAAACTGCCTTCAGCGTATCGACTAACCACTATGTGCCCGCCGGGGCAATGCAGCGTGCTGGCCAACCGCCCATGTTCGATGTTCCTGAGCGGGTGAAGTCGGTTTTGGATCGGATCATGTATACCCAGCATGGGGAAGTGGTTGAAGCACAGCACTTTGGCTTGGAAGCTTTGAAGCGCGTTCATACGGCTGACTACCTGGACTTTCTGGAGCGGGCCTGCCAAACGCAGCTAAATCATCTTGGCTCCGAGGTTTTGCTTCCTCAGTTCTGGCCGGCGCAGGATATGCGCTTGGAGCCGATGCCGCGCTCATTGGCGGGGCAACTCGGAATTTACGCGGGCGATACGATTGCACCGTTGATGGCAGAGACCTGGGCTTGCGCACAAGCTTCTGCCAACACCGCGCTCACTGCACAGAGATGGGTTGGTCAGGGCGAGCGGTCCGCCTTTGCCCTCTGCAGGCCGCCTGGCCATCATGCCTCAGCAGCCCGGATGGCGGGTTATTGCTATATCAACAACGCGGCCGTTGCAGCGCAAGCATTTATCGACGCTTCAGCGGGAAGAGTAGCCGTATTGGACATCGACTACCACCACGGTAACGGCACACAAAGTATTTTTTACGATCGGGACGATGTATTCTTTGCTTCAATCCATGCTGACCCAATGGACGACTATCCCTATTTTCTGGGCCACGCGGACGAAATCGGTCGGGGTCAAGGGTTGGGGTTTAACCTAAACTGTCCTTTGCCACTAGGAACTGGCTTTAACATTTGGTGCGCCGCGCTAGAGCACTGCTGCAAGGAAATTTCCCGTTTTCAACCGACTGTCTTGGTGGTATCCCTGGGAGTAGACGCACACCACGATGATCCTTCAGGCAGCTTCCAGCTTACAAGTGATGACTTCATTCGGGTCGGCCAGCGTCTTGGCCAATTGGGTTTACCAACACTTTTTGTGTTTGAGGGGGGGTACTCAGTCCCACACGCTGGAGTGAACGTGGTTAATGTGTTAGAGGGATTTGAGGTAACTCACGCAGGTAACTTTGAGGAAAATCGGCCATGAGGCTTATTGACGATATCATTATCGAAGCACCGGCCATGGCAGCGCTACGACAAGACCTACATGCCCATCCGGAACTAGCCTTTGATGAACAGCGAACGGCGCAAGTCGTTGCCGCACAGCTTACCCAGTGGGGTATTACAGTTCACCGTGGTATAGGTGGTACCGGCGTTGTGGGGGTAATCACGCGGGGTAATAGTAAACGTGCCGTTGGCCTGCGCGCCGACATGGACGCGTTGCCAGTAGCCGAGCAGAACACTTTCACACATGCCAGTCGTAATTCGGGACGTATGCATGCTTGTGGCCATGACGGCCACACCGCCATGCTGCTAGCAGCAGCACAGTATCTGGCCCGTGCTGGTGATTTTGACGGTACGGTATACCTAATTTTTCAGCCTGCTGAGGAGAGCGGGTTGGGTGCTCTGCGCATGATCGAGGATGGTTTGTTTGAGCGCTTTGAGATGGAAGCGATCTTTGCGGCGCACAATTGGCCTGGCCTGCCTGTGGGAAGTTTTGCAGTTAGTCCAGGGCCGATGATGGCCTCATGCAACGAATTTAGCATCACTATCATGGGGAAGGGTTGCCACGCGGCAATGCCTGATCAGGGTGTAGATCCTATTCTTGTGGCATTTCAGATTGGACAGGCGCTTCAGAGCATCATCACCCGCAATGTGTCTCCAGCAGAATCTGCGGTGTTATCAATTACGCAGGTAAATGCAGGGGATGCTCTCAACGTATTGCCAAACGAATGTGTACTCCGCGGTACAGTGCGGTGCTTTTCTGTACCAGTACGAGACCTGATTGAGCGCCGGATGCGCGAAATCGCTGAGCAAATCTGCACTGCTTTTGGTGCAAGCTGCGATTTTTTCTTTAAGTGCAACTGTCCACCTACCTCAAACCATCCGCGGGAGACTGCATTCCTTCAGCGGGTGTTGCTCGGCTTGGTAGGTACAAATCAGCTGCTGCCATTTCAGCCCACCATGAGCGCCGAAGATTTCAGTTTCATGCTTCAGGCTAAGGCTGGCTGTTATTTCATGATTGGCAATGGCGATGGGGATCACCGCCACGGAGGGCACGGGCTTGGCCCATGCTCACTTCACAACCCCAGTTACGACTTCAACGACACACTTATCCCAATAGGTGCTACTGTGTGGGTTCAGTTAGCGCGAGAATGGCTTCGAGCCCCACTGGGCGAGACGGATCAGATAGGCCGAAATTAGGCGATTATTCATTTCAATACTTCCTAGGGTTTCAAGTTCAATGCAAGATAAATTAAAGTCACGCCCGGGCGCAATGTTGCGCAAACTACGCGAAGACCGTGGCTGGACCCTGGCTGAAGTCAGTGATAAAACAGGCCTAGCTGTGTCGACGCTGTCAAAGATTGAGAACAACAAAATGTCTCTCACTTACGATAAGCTTTCGCGTATAAGCAAGGGGCTCGCGATTGACATCAGTGTGCTGTTTGGAAGCGAAGTTGCATTGGATTCCGGGGCGAGCGGTGCCAAAGGTTTTTCAGGTCGCCGCAGCGTAATCCGCTCTGGCGAAGGAAGCGTCTTGGAGACACCTAACTATCTGCACCTATACCCTGCCACAGAGTTATTAAACAAACAGATGGTACCTATCTTCGGACAACCCCAGGCTCGAACGCTGGCCGATTTTGGGGAACTCTTGCGGCATAGCGGCGAAGAATTTTCTGTTATTTTGGAGGGGTCAGTCTTGTTCCATACTGAGCTCTATGCCCCTGTACTTCTGAAAAAAGGCGACTCGGTCTATTTCGACAGCAGTATGGGTCACGCGTATTTGCGCGCCTCCAATGAACCTTGTCATGTACTGACCATATGCTCCGACGGCGCGTCTCTGGCGGCTGCTGGATATCCACCCGCGCTGGCCGAAATGGGTGAGTTGACCCCTGTAGCAGTGGCCAGCGAAAAGCTCGCCAAACCTAAGACTGCACGGAAAAAGTAAGTTCCGACCAGTAACGAACTATTGGTGTTTGCTTGTCAGACCAGCGCTTCTCCGCGCAGAACCTCGACGCAGGCGCCACCTACCCAAGCGCGGATGTTGCCGTCAATGCCGCGTTCGGCACCGCAATGCAGTACGCTTGGCCGTCCCATTTCCTGGCCCATGAACATGGTCAACCGATTTTTGGAGTGGCCGTCCTGGTGCAACAGCATTGCGGCTAGCGCGGCGGTGGCACTACCACACGCCGGGTCTTCATTCACTCCGAAAAGCGGCCCAAAAACCCGTGACCGTAATCGATCACCGCTGCGGGAGTAAAGGCACATAAAAAATCGGCCTTGTGGTCCAAGCCAGCGCTGCCCTAGCTCGCGAAAGGCAACTGCATCGGGTGCAGCATTAGCAAGCGCCTCTTCGTTAACGCGAGCACAAACACATTCCAGTCCGACAGAGGCAGAATCGGCAACCAGTACCTCCTCCGGCTGCAGCATTGCACACGCTGCAAGAGCAGTTGTTTCTGGAGCTGTTCTAAGGGTCAATGGTTGAGGTGCGACTACGCGACAACCGGTTAGAAGCCCATCTGTTCGCTCTACTGCTACTTCCACCAATCCGCCAGCCTCTTCAAACCGCAGAACACCGTCACGATCTTTGCCTTGCTGCGCCAACACCCATGCAGTTCCTACATTAGGGTGGCCAGCAAACCCTATCTCGGCTTTAGGTGTGAAAATTCGAACCTCTGCGTCATTTGTAGGGTCCTGCGGCGGCAGGATGAATGTTGTCTCGCTAAGATTCAATTCTGTAGCCAGAGCCTGCATCGTTGCAGTATCTAGGCCCTGTGCCATGGGGAACACGGCGAGCGGATTTCCACCAAAGCGATGATTGGTGAAGACATCAAGTGTCATAAAGGGTATATGTGCCATCAAACTGATCCTTGACGCTGTATCGTCGTGAGTCCGGCGGTTGCGAGGTCCACAGCACGTCCCAGCATATCGACGACTGCATCAGCGTCTTTTTCAGTCAAAGTTAAAGGCGGTGAAATACCAACGATATTGTTAGCTGGAAGCGGTCTGGCTAATAAGCCCTCTTGCTGTGCGAAGCTTGCAACAGTTGCGGAAAAATTCAGGCCAGCGGGCAATGGCCGTTGGGGTGACCCTTGCGCGACAAACTCCACCGCTTGCAACAAACCGGCCCCACGGACATCACCCACTAATGGCTGATCGGCCATACGCTCGCGCAGGCGTTTCAGCAGATAACCGCCCACTGCAAGAGCGTTTTCACATAGTTTTTCGTCTTCAATGATCTTAATATTGGCTAAAGCCGCGGCTGCGCCAAGAGGATGAGCCGAGTAGGTGTAACCATGTGCAAACATGCCGTGCTTTGGCGCGCCTTCCTGTAAAGCTTGCCAGACCTTATCACCTACCAGCGAGGCAGATAGTGGGGCGTAGCCGCTGGTTAATCCCTTGGCCAGGGTTATTAGATCGGGTTGGATTCCGTAAAGATCGCTTGCGAACATATAGCCCAGACGGCCAAATGCAGTGATCACTTCATCGGCAATTAGCAGCACTTCGTACTTTTTCAAAACTGCCTGAATAGCTGCCCAATAGCCAGGTGGTGGGGGAAGGATGCCGCCTGAGCCCACCATCGGCTCCGCAATAAATGCTCCCACAGTTTCTGGGCCCTCTGCCATGATCAGTCGCTCAAGGTCATCTGCACATCGCTGCGAAAAGGCTTCGGGTGTGGCATCCGTCGCCCAAAACGCGTCGGGGGCAGTCGTGTGCTTTACCAGTGCGAAGGGTAAATCGAAACCGTTGTGGTATGCGGGAAGACCAGTGAGACTCGCCGTCATGGTAGTGCCTCCATGGTAGCCACGCAAACGCGCAATGATCTTTTTCTTCTGCGGTTTACCGATCACGTTATGGTAATACCAAACCAGCTTAATTTGAGTTTCGTTAGCGTCGGAGCCGCTTAGCCCAAAGAAGACCCGCTTCATTTTTCCACCGGACAAAGCTAAGAGCTTCTCGGCTAAGTGGATAGCACCTGGGTGCGATGCACCGGCAAAGATGTGGTAGTAAGGGAGCTCCCGCGACTGCGCAGCCATCGCTTCCACAATGGACTCTCGACCGTATCCGACATTAACGCAATACATTCCCGACATGCCGTCAATCACAGTACGTCCAGTGGAATCCTTAACCCGAATACCGTTTCCACTTGTCACGATGCGTTGTGCTGTCACGCGACCAGCGGCAAAATCATCAGCTCTGGTAAAAGGATGCAGTAGGCTGTCCCGGTCTATCTGCTTCATTGATGATTGCAATGAATCGGACAGTGTGGTCATGTTGAAATCTTCCTCAATGGTTTCACAGGTTCAAAATACTTTGGCTTAGTGGAACCTTGCTGCGAATGTATAGGATGAACCACACCTTGAGTTCCACAACGGCCATTCTAGGGCAATTTCAGCAAAAAATCACTTTTTTAGAAAAAAGTTGACAGTTCAGAAAATTTTGATTAATAATAATCTGTCACGTCCACATCTAAAGGAGAAAAAATGATTCGCAAGTTAAACATCACCAAGCAAACAGGAGTCGCCTTGGCAGTCTTGACCTTCTTTACCATAGGGGCCAAGGCACAGCAGCAGCCCAAGGAGGATTCGGCTCTAGAAAGGGTGGAAGTGACTGCCTTAAAAATTAAGCAGTCGCTCCAGGATGTGGCTGCCTCCCTGTCGGTGCTAACTGCAGACGATTTAGCCCGATCAGGAATAGTCAGCGCTTTGGACTTACAACAGAAGGTCCCTGGACTTAGTTTGTCGTCTGGCGGTCGGGAAGAAAACCTTGCCATTCGAGGAGTTTCAAATAATGTTCGCAGTTTAGGGGCTGACCCGTCGAACGCGGTTCACTTAGACGGCGTATATCTGCCACGCTCCAGCATGGTCCTCACCGAGTTATTTGACTTACAGCGAGTGGAGGTACTCAAAGGTCCGGAAGGTACGCTTTACGGTCGCAATGCTACGGGCGGCGCAATCAATTTCATCACTAGGGCCGCAAACCCAGGGGACAGTGCCGAAGGTTTTGTTGGCGGAGGCTCCCAAAACCTTGGTCGCGCTCAATTGGCCGTTGGGTGGGGTAAAGAGGATGTCTCTGGACGTGTAGCTGTGGCCTACAGCAAAGACAGTGGATTTACGCGTAATATTGCCAATAACACTAACCTAGATGTCACCGACTTTAGCGCAATCCGAGGAAAGTTACGTTTCGCGTTGGGACAAGCAGCAGACGTAACCATTCTGGTTCAATCGTCTGATGATCAAGGAACAGTTGGTTACGGCGTATCGACCGACCCCGCGGTGACTGGCCCTCTGTATCCGTATTCGATAGGAGACCCCGACTACAAATTGACAGCAAAAGATCAGAGGAGCGATCCCCGAAACATTCGACTAGATTCGCCGGTTACTAGCTCGCGCAAGACTCAAATTGTTGCAGCCACGGTGAATTGGGATTTGGGCAATGTAGGATTCAAGTCTATAACTGCATCCACAAAATTTGATGCCAGCGACAAAAACGACGTGGATTGGACTAGTTCTCAACTTGAGACTCAAGATACTAGCACCACTGTAGATTCGTTATCGCAAGAGTTTCAACTGTATAGCCAAGGAAGCGGTCCGCTTGAATGGACAGCCGGCCTATTCTTTTACAAAGACAATGGAACCGAAAATTTGCGTTGGAAACTTTACGGCCCGTTGAACTGCGGTTTTGCTGGTGCGTGCGATTTTGTGAGCCAGAGTGTGAAGTCCGACGGCAATTCAAGCGCCATATTTGGCCAGGCAACTTACCATTTTACGCCCCAGTGGGCCGCGTTGCTTGGGGGACGTTACACAGTTGATGAGAAGAACGGCAATGCGAGCAACCTCCTCAATCTAAAGAGCTTTTCTGGTGCGGTGGCTTTTAACAGTTTCACGCCCAAGACGCAACTACAGTGGACTCCTTCCAAAGACCTTTTGGTTTACGCAGGGGTATCAAGGGGTTTCAAAAGTGGCGGCTGGAACTATGGGGCAGGTGGCATCGAAAAATTTGCGCCTGAAACGCTGGTAGCTTATGAGGTGGGTGCGCGAAGCAAGCTCATGAATGGCGCTGTTAATTTGAATGCATCTATCTTCAATTACGACTACAGAGACTTGCAACTCCGCACTGCAATATTGGATGCCGTATCTGGGAAATTCCAGGTGAATGTGAATAATGCATCCAGTGCCAAGGTACAAGGTTTTGAATTAAATGCCGACGCCCGTCTAGGATTGGGCTTTACCCTGGGTCTTGCTGCAAGCTATGTTGATTCGCGCTTGGAAAACTATATTTCTCCAACATCAAAGAAGGACTTGAGTGGTCTCCAGCTACCCTTAACACCCAAGAACAGTGGAACAATTTCGCTGGACTACGACACAGCATTGTCTGGTGGAAGCCTAAGAAGCAGGTTGGAATTTAATGGACGCAGCAGCGTCATCTTTCCTTTGACTTTAGACCAAAAAAATAATTCCGACGAGGGTTACGGAATCGTCAATGCGTCGGTGAGGTGGGCTGCCCCAAAAGATAGCTACTTTGTACAGCTAGGCGTGTTAAATGCAACCGACAAGCTTTATCGAACAATGCGCGCCGATTATCTTTTCGGCGGCGTAGTGGAGAGCTATGGTGCACCGCGTACTTTTGAAGTTCGACTGGGCTTCAAGTACTGATAGACGTGGATGGTTGGCGTCGCGGTTTTCACGGCGCCAGTTCCTTCCTCGGCTGATCGTATCGTTTGCGAGTAGTTCGGAAATGACGCCGCTTGGCGCCTATGAAGTAATGGGTGCAATACCAACTGATCAATTGATAAAACTTGATGGACACATTGACGTGCAAAAATTAGCCTATGGCGCGTAAAGACGATACTCCAAGTGGCATCTATCTAAATGCGGTACCAGTCGATGCTGACCTGGTGCGCTCGCTGTCGAGCGACCACATGCAACGCCTGCTGCCTCCTCCTCAGACGGTACTGATGAACGCATATCCGGCGGGAGACCCGAGCTGGTTGCGGATTGACGCTACCTACACTGAGCAGATAAGGCAACGCTTGGACCTACTTGCGACACGGCGTACCTGGGTGATTGACCGGCTGGATTCAAAGACGGTCTTGCTGGCCGAGACTGAGTTGCGTGATCGCGTCGTCCAGTGGCTCACGACTGAACACCCGAGTGCATTCACTCGGCAAGAGGATAATGTAATTTGCCACCTTTCAGGGGTCGCCGTCGACGTAGGACCGAAGGGCGCACAGCCTATGGTTGCCGTGGCAGCACTGGCCACAGAGGATTTCTTGCTCATGCTCCCGGCAGAAGCAGACGATCAGGGCCAGGTGTCCTATCGCTTGATGAGCGGAGCACTGCTGTTTCCAAACGGCTGGTCTTTACGCAGCTGCTTCAGCCGTCCTGATCCAGGACCTGATAACGAGCAATTGCGCGCTCAGTGGGATCTAGACCGGCAGCTAAGCTTGGAACGGGCGCGGCTGGGCAAGTCGACACAGGAGATCCACAAAGGTGAGGTGCCGCAGTACGAGGCTCACCTCGCAACATCGGTAGACCGTGCGTTTCATTCCATGCGACCTGAACGGGTGGTCTGGAGACGAAACTGGGGCCCTCACCTGTCGCCAAAGCTGTTCCGTCATGCCGATGCGCTTGACGATGTCCAACCGATGACGTCCGAACTGCTGCAGGAGCAAGGCTTCATCCGCTCCGAGCACCAAACGCTGGTAAAGCTACCGCGCACTTCTGCTATCGCGTTCGGCCTAAAGACCTACTTATGGTCTATGCGAGACATGTTGGCTGATCCGCAGGTACGCAGCGCCCTTGCACTCGCTGCACAGCACACGTGGCCCGAGACGCGCAAATACATGAAGGGTCGCCACGAAGTCCTGATGGCCTTGCTGGGTGCACCCTCTGAAAACAAACCTCACTCGAGCACGACCACGTAATCGCACTTCCACCGAAATGCCCGCTTGCAGCGTTTAGATGATGGTAGAGCAGGTTGTTAACAGCCCCCACACGGTAGTTGTTGAAACTCCAAGTTAATGCTGCGAAGTTCTTGCTCGGTAATGGTAAGGCATTTAAGTTGATAAAGTTCAACCGGTCAGCATCCAGGTCCAATCTTGTCACACCGTTAGGCGTCATAGTGGTGAACCTTTCAGAGCGACTCACATACAAAGTGGACGGCTAGGCAAGCATTAGTTGACCTTCATAAAATCGTGAACCAATCACAATGAACGTTTTGAGCCAGATTGGAGCTACATGAGCCTCAAACGCTGCTTAACTTATCGTACGGTTGCCGAGCCCAGGCGACACAATGAATCCGACCCAAGTGAAATCACTTCGGCCCACTTGATTTTTCAATCCGACCCGAGTGAAAATGGGGCAAAAAACTAGTTTGTTACATAATGCAACAAAATTAGGTATTACACGATTTATTACACGGTCCATTTTTACCAATATAAGTCGTTGATTTATATAGATATTTCAGCAGCCTAGTTTTCTGTTAATTCGTAGGTCCCTGGTTCGAGCCCAGGTTGAGGAGCCAACTCAAAAAGCATTGAATTTTTCAATGTTTTTTCTGTTTTGGAGGTCGATATTGTCATCTGCAGAGTCTTTTGCTGACTCTTTGCTCCCCTGAAAATCGTTTCTATTACACGTTTATTGCACGGTCGAGGACTCGTTGGGCGGCGCACCACCTCGAGTAGAAGGCGCTCGGAACTGAGACTTGTCGTCGTTTGAGTAGGCGCGGATTTGCTATTTTAAAAGTATTCACTGGACCATTTACAACTTTGTATCTTTTTGCTACATTTGTAGCAGGAAACAAATTTGGAGAATTTATGGGACTACCAGTTCGAATCGATAGTGATCTGTACGATCAAGCCAAATCACATGCCCATGCCGAGCGCAGAACAATTGCTGGTCAAATTGAATTTTGGGCCATCATTGGCAAGGCTGCATTGGATAACCCAGATCTGCCGATCGACTTTGTACGCGATTTGATGATTGCAAAAGGTGAAGGTAAAGCACTGGCTACCCCGTTCATTCCACAAAGCAAGCGCTAATGGCCTCGAAGCAAGTTCAAGTAACCCAGTCCTCTGCTTTTGCTCGAGGCTACAAAAAATTGCATCCAAAGCAAAAACAAGATGTAGACGCAGCAGTCCATGCCATCGTAGCCGATCCTCTAGCAGGGGAACCAAAGCGCGGTGACCTGGCTGGTGTTTATGTTTACAAGTTCAAAAGTCAAACGCAACTCTTATTACTTGCCTATGAGTTCGACCCCAAGACACGACATTTGCTACTGCTTGGATCGCATGAAAATTTCTATCGTGAACTTAAACGGTAGTCAGGACCATGTGGGGTAGCTGCAACCTCTTTGAGCCAGAGGGTGGTCAAAATCAATAAGGATATAGATCCCACAGCCCAAAGGACCGAGGTATGACGTGGGTTTTAGCAGATGTAAGCCTGTTGGATTTGGCACCTACACTCCCATAATTGCACTATGAAAGTCATCTTCAAGCCTATTATTTTGATCTGTGCTGTCGGTGTAAGTAATAGCATCGCCCTAGCCGCTACCGTGCAGCGCTTCGAGGTAGAAGCTGACGGACATACTTGGATCTACCACCTTCATGTCCCGCTTCAAGCGCGTTCAGGTGGTGCGCCGCTTGTCGTGGTTTTTCATGGTGCAGGCGGTAATGGGAAGGACTACCTCACCAAAAATGGTTGGGCCGCCCTAAGTGAACAAAAAGGGTTTGTCGTTGCAGCACCCGACGGGCTGCCGGCTCTGCCCCATTTGCCGGCCAACTTTCGCATTAACCCACGCCTTTGGAATAGTGGCCAACTTAAAGCTAATTCGCCGCGTGCGAAGATCAACGACATGGTCTTTGTGAGCGCGCTCTTGGACGATGTTGCCCAGCGTACTTCCGTTGACAAAAACCGCATCTACGCAACGGGACATTCAAATGGTGCAGGAATGACCTTCAAAATCGGCGCAGAACTATCTAGCTCTTTTGCCGGTATAGCAACCGTAATGGGATTGAATACCAGTGAAGGTGCACATCCAACGAAAGCTTTGCCAACCTTGATGCTCATTGGGACGCACGATCCTCTTAATCCGATTGAGGGCGGTGAGCGCCAGCTCCCCTGGGGTAAAAGTACGGTGCCTCGAGTTTCGCAGGGCATTCTGGCTTGGTCTCAAAGTTTGGATTGCACAACACCCTCTGTCCAAGAGCGCGACGATGACCACGTAATGGTTGAACGTTTCATCCATTGCCGAGATGACGCCACTTACACAATTTGGTATCTCAAAGGTCAAGGTCATTCTTGGCCCGGCGGCCAAGACTCTGGCCTGCCCGAATCACTGATGGGTCCGAATGTCACAAAAGTAAATGCCACTTCTTTAATTTGGCAGTTTTTCTCAAGCCTTGCGCGTTAGTTCAGAAGTGCACTTTTCAGCTATTTGGATCCTGAGACCTGCAGCCTGTTGATCTTTGGCCAGGTTAGAGATAAATCAATTATCGGATTAGGTGAATGAATGTTGCCATAGTCATGAAAACCCATTCAATTGGGGCTGAACTAATTGACATAATAAAAAATTATTAAATTGATGTAGCAAGTGTTGTGCTCTTAAATGCGAACACTTTGTTTCAGGATGATTAACGATTTTTGTATCTAAATACAACTTTTTTTAACCGTTTTTCGTCATAGCAATGTCACCGATGACGTGTGTCCCGATGCGCTGAAAATGTTCGGCACCATGGTCAAGCCGGTGGTGTACGTGCCTGGCGATAACGAATGGACCGATTGCCATCGCACCAATAACGGCGGTTACGACGGTTTGGAGCGTCTGAGCTACATCCGCACAGTTATGTTCCCCACGCTTAACAGCCTGGGCCAAAGCACTATGGTCTTAGAGCACCAAGGCAAGCTGGGCGAGAAATTTGTGGAGAACACTCGCTTTGCCCACGGCGGCGTCGTGTTTGTCGGCATTAACCAGCCTGGCAGCAACAACAATCTGATCACGAACGAGACGGAGTGCAAAAATAAAAGCGTCCGTGATAACGTGCAATGTGATGCTTCTAACGCTGAATACCTGGAACGCGACAGTGCCAATGTAGCTTGGATGCAAGCTTCCTTTACCGTCGCCAAAGCGCAAAACGCAGCGGGTATAGTAGTGGTAACTCAAGGCAACCCTGGCTTTGATTTGCCTGAAACAGAAGATGTGTACGAAAGCACCGATCCGGCTTCCAGTGGTTTCCGCCATTTCATGGCTAAGCTGGTAGAGCAAACTGAGCCATATGCCGGTCAGGTGCTATTTGTTCATGGTGACACCCATTTCTTCAAACTAGACAAGCCCCTGTACATCCCCACCAGGCTGCTGCCTAACTTTACGCGACTACAGACTTTTGGCAGCCCCAGCCTGCATTGGGTCCGCGTCGTCGTAGATCCGTCTACGGCGAATGTGTTTACTGTGCACCCGGTCATTGTGAAATAAGCCACCAGGTATTTGGTTCGAATCAAGGCTAAAGCTCCGTCTAAAAAGCACTGAATTTTTCAGTGCTTTTTTATTTTGGTACCTGATATTGTTATCTGCTGAGTACCTTGTTTAACAAGTTATTGGCCTGAAATTCGTACCTAGCTCCCGCTGATTTCGCGCTGAACGCGGTGTCAATCAAGGCAGGAAAAGCAATTTTTCACAAATTTGACATTTCAATTGCACATACTCGGACGCTTGTATTTTGCCCCTAAATTATTTAAGTGTATTTTAAAAAGTGAACACCTATATGCGCCACACCAAAACCTTCCTCATGCATAAACTAGCGCTTGGACTTTCCATCGTGAACAGTGCAATCCAAGTAGCGTATGCGCAAGAATCAACTATTTTTCAACTTGCACCTGTAAGTGTTACGGTGAAAGCAGGTGCATATGGCACTGCTTCAAAGGGCACTGCCGCCGCAATTGCGCCAACGCAGGCCAGCTTGGATGCGACACAGCCGCAGTCCATCATCACCCGCGAATTCATGGACCTGTCAGTAGCGCCAACGACAGAATACAGCCGCATTGTGGTTATTGCTCCGAGCATGTCCGGGGAGGCGTCTAACGGGCCGGGACTGGGCGAGACCAAGGTAACCCTGCGCGGATTCACTGATGATCAGTACAACATTACCTTTGATGGCATTCCCTGGGGTGACACCAATAACCCAGCCCACCATTCCACTTCATTTTTCCCCGGTACCATAATTGGCGGTGCAACGGTAGAGCGCGGACCAGGTAACGCCAGCAATGTGGGATATGCAACGTTTGGCGGTTCGGTCAACCTATTCTCCAAAAAGCCTTCACTAGATCAATCCACCTCCATCTTTACGACTTTGGGTACCTGGAATACCCGCTTGGTGGGTGTCGGCTACGAGAGCGGGCAGCGGCCGCAATCGGACGACACAGCGGTGCAATTCAATTATCAAAACTTACAATCAGATGGGTACTTGAGCTACAGCCCAATCAAGTCGCAAAATTTGACTTTAAAGCTGGAACGCAAAGTGGGCGATAGTTCTGTATTCACGGCCTTTTCTTCGATAAACAACGCCAAGTACCAACAGCCCGACAGTAATAAAGGCGCGACACAGTCGCAGATTGCCCTCTTTGGACGTTCGTTTCAGCTGGACGCTGACCCCAACAGCATGAATTACTTCGGTTACAACTACACCAATAAAGATACTGATTTTGACTATTTACGATTGCGCAGCAACCTTGGCGATGGCTGGCGTACAGATAACACGCTTTATACCTACGCATATAACAATCAGACCATATCTACGAATGACCCCACATGGACTGGTACCACCGTCCTTACCGGACAAACTCTCACCAAAGACCCGCGCACCTTGGTCGCTGGCATTCCCACCGTCTTGCCTGGCATTGACAAGCAAAACAAATACCGTGTCTGGGGTGATATTTTCAAAGCTACTAAGCAATTGGACTCTGGCCTGGCTCGCGTCGGCCTTTGGTACGAGTCCTCAAGCTCTGATCGTCACCAATATGACATTAACGTCAAGGACATGACTTACAACAAAATCGAAAAAACCCCACCCAACCTCACCGCCAGCGTGGCCGCTCTAACCACTTTGCCAAACAGCGATCGACCGATTAACAGCGTTCTTTTTGATCAACAGTCCACCATTAAATCAGTACAGCCATTTGCAGAATATGAGTGGGAGCTATCGCCAACCACGCTGGTAACGCCTGGCCTGAAATACGTCAGCATTACGCGTGCGCAGACATCGCCCGTGGCACAAACGACGCGGATC
>Ga0194063_10000814_pt1 | contig 21747 bp, 18 predicted proteins | sample SepL3720m_MetaG_FD_155459 | JGI IMG/M metagenome (GOLD analysis project Ga0194063, IMG submission 155459) | Anoxic zone freshwater microbial communities from boreal shield lake in IISD Experimental Lakes Area, Ontario, Canada - Sep2016-L373-20m | ecosystem: Environmental > Aquatic > Freshwater...
CATTCTTCTTCGCCTTATAGGCCATGCAAAACGGGCATTTTTATTCATAGAGATAAAATAGAACTTAAATAGAGTATTGTAACAGGCTAAAGTAGTGCTTTTAGCAGTACATTTTGGCAACTACGCCGTTTTTGATTTAACTCAGCTGCTTGTTTTTGAAGTTGAAGGGCCTGCATGCTATTTATATAGTCGGCACTTTTTGCAGCTGAAGTATTATTTAAATCATTTGCACCTTTTAAAATACCTATTGCAATAGTTGGAGCTAGCGGTATTTCACTCATAAATCTATTTTACGCCCCAATTTTAAATTCCACAACGTCTCCGTCTTTCATTTCGTAATCGCGGCCGGCGCTCACTACTTTTCCAATTTCTCGGGCTCCTACCCACCCCTTAGAGGAGACAAAATCTTCATAAGCACAGATGTCTGCTTTGATAAATTTTTTTTCGAAATCGGTATGGATTGTCCCAGCAGCTTGAGGTGCTAAGGTATCTTTTTTTATCGTCCAAGCACGCGCTTCAAGCGTCCCTGCCGTGAGGAAGGAAATAAGCCCTAATATTTCATAACATTTTTTTATCATTCTGTTTAATCCGGTGTCTTCCAAATGAAATTGGTCTAAGTATTCTTTTTGCTCCTCGGGAGAGAAGGCGAGGACATCATTTTCAAGTTTTGCGTTGAAAAGCAAGTAGTTAAAACCAGTTGAAATCAGCTGAGATCGGTTGAAATCAGTTTGAATGGACTGGTCACTGATTTTAACTGATTGTAACTGATGAAACAGAGATTGAATTTGTTTCTCTGTTTCAACTTTATTCGTGAGTTGCTCTTCGGAAACATTAAACGCATACATGATTGGCTTCATTGTAAGAAGATTGAGGCCTTGCACCAATGTTTTTTCTTCATCTGAAAGAGGAATATTACGAGCTGAAATTCCCTTGTTTAGCTCCACTTTCATTCGTTGAATTATTTCATATGCCGCTCGTTCATCTTTGCTTGCATTCATTTTTGGCTCTCGTTGTTTATTGAGTGTTTCCATATCGGCAAGAATAAGCTCTGCATCAATTGTTTCAATATCGCTTTTCGGATCTACTTTATTTGATACATGAATAACATTTGCATCTTCAAATAGGCGAACAACATGGACGATTGCGGCAACTTCGCGAATATGAGATAGAAATTTATTTCCCAATCCTTCTCCCTCTGATGCGCCCTTTACTATGCCAGCTATATCATAAAATTCAACAACCGCAGGCACTAATTTTTCAGTTTTTACAATTTTTGCAAGAACGGGAAGTCGTTCATCCGGAACTTCTACAATTCCCACATTGGGTTCAATGGTACAAAATGGATAATTTGCAGCATCTGCAACCTGTTTTTTTAAGAGTGCATTGAATAATGTGCTTTTTCCGACATTGGGTAGTCCGACGATACCGATTGATAGTTTCATATGAGACATTATATCAAGAGATTGAGGGAGAAGGAGGAAATGATTCTATCGGGATGACCGATTTAGGTATTTTCAAAGGCACAATTTTACCTTGAATAGAGCAGCTCAAACCAGATTATATATTCTTCATCTACTCAGATAACCTCACTTTAATATAGGATATTTACTTATTGAAAAATAGCCTTGATTTTGTTATAATTCCCCTCTTATGAGTAGTTTTAGAGAGTGTCGCCGCGAACCAGCCGTCAGTAATCGACATTATGTGGAAAAAATGCAGATGAAGAAGCGCGATATGCTTCTCAATAGTATTCCCATCCCATTGATGATTATGCAGATGGATCCTAAATCCAACTCATTAATAACAACTCACATCAATACCGCAGCTGAGGAGATATTTCCTCGCCTCGCAACAAATGAACCGCATGCATCCCATAAGGGATTGAGACTTGATTAAATGATGTCAGTTCCTCAAATGGCTGAAAGAGTAGAGAGACGGATTGGAGAATTAACATTGGAAAATAAATCTGTTGTGGTTACTCACCCCGTTCAAGAGGATGGAAAAATAAAATGGGTACAATGGAAAGTTACTGGCACTTTTTATGCTAATGGGGAACTCAAAGGTGCCTCATTTTGCGGATGGGACATTACCAATGAGCAAGAACGAACGGAGAGTATACTATCGCGACTGCAAAGATTGAAAGAGATGATGAAACATAATACATCAGGTCTTGAATGGTTTAATAAAGAGGGATTAATGGAAAATTTGGAAGATGTAAATCCAAAAACATTAGACATTTTTGGTCCTACAAATCCACAAGAATTAATTGGATTTAACATATTTAAAGATCCCAATTTCTCCCCCGCAGATCGAGAAAAGTTACAACGAGGTGAGGTGGTTTCATATACAAAACCGTTTGACTTTAGTCTCGTTCCCTACAGCACTTCAAAAAAAGGCATACGAACACTTAACGTACAGGCTATTCCAACTATTGATGAGAGAGGTGTCCTTAGTGGATACCTGGTAATAGTTGATGATGTAACCGAAAGAGAAGAGAATAGAAAGAGTTTGGAATATGCGAGTACACGCGATGAATTAACAGGATTAAGGAATAGAGCGGGATTTAATAAGGAGAAAAATAAATTAGATCTAACAAAACCATTTGCGATAGCGATTGGTGACATTGACGGACTGAAGAGTACAAATGACAGTAAGGGGCATTCAGAAGGTGATAGGTTAATTAAAACAGTAGCTCACGTTTTACAAGATTGTGTACGGGCTGCAAATAAAGAGAGGTTAGGAGAGGGGGGGCGGAAAAACGAGGAACAGAGTACATAGAAGGAAAAGATATCGTTGCAAGAATTAGTGGAGATGAGTTTGCCTTTCTTTTTCCTGGATGTGAGAAAAAATATATTCACAGCATTATACAACGATTTAACAAGGCTATTGTTCAAAAAAATAATGAGCTTATTGCACAAGGTCTCACGCCAATTTCCATTTCCTTTGGCATCGCTCATTCAAGCGAAATATCTTTAGATTCACCAACACCAACTGGGGATCTATGGGATATTGCAGATAATAAAATGTACATAGAAAAATTGCTTAAAGCGTCTAGTTTTCATTCAGAAGCTACACAAGCTGTCATAGATCAACTGGGAGTTACTGAGATCGGTCTGATAAAGCATAGCTATTTAGTACGGAAGTTTTCTCGTCTATTTGTAGAACAGTCAAGTATTTTCAGCGACCCCGTCTATATGTGGGGGATAGAGATGGGAGCTTTACTTCACGACATCGGAATAATGGGCGTGCCAAAAAAAATAATTAATAAGACGGAAATGTTAACCGATGAAGAGTGGAATTTTTTAAAAGATCACGGCATAGATGGAAAAGAACGAGCAGAGCTGCTTCTGCGAAGAGTTACAAAAAAAAGACCAGAACTTACGGAGGCCATAACACAAATTGGAGACGCGATCCTATACCATCATGAAAATTGGGATGGTACTGAATATTATGGAAAAAAAGGAGAGGAAATACCACTGTACGCCCAGATTATTCGACTTTCAGACTCTCTTGAGAGTGCACTAAAAACGAGACCAAATCACAGGGCCTATACCCTAGATGAGTTTATTTTCCAAATTACAGCTGATGAACAATATAAAAATCACTACAACCCAGAGCTTGTTGAACTCTTCGTTCAATTCATCCAAAGTAATAGAGAAGCAATAGAAAAATCACACATAACCATCTCCGAAATGGGAGAGTAACGCATAAAATCTGCTACAATAAATGAATGATTAAGAACAAATTGCGGTCTCTCTTTATTTGTTTTTCTATGGTGGTCACTCAAACAGAAACAAAAGCTTCAACTTCATTATTTAAAGGTGAAGTGATAGTGGGCTCTCCTAAGCCTCGAATCTACGTAGACCAGTTAGTGGCAAGTTCCATTCGTAACCCAAGGGTGTTGCAGGAAGTTGCTAGTCAATTAACACATAACGATATTGGAGCTAACACGTTGCTTCCACAAGAAAATCCATTAGTCCGTCATGTATCAGAACGAATGGAAACGGAGATTGGACAGAAGCAAAACGGAAAAGTGGGGAAAAGTGCGAAATTAAACATTAATATTCTGTTACCATAAATATATGGCTGATCAAGGCGTTACTGAATTAAAGCCAATTAACTTCGATGCTTTGTCAAGATGGACGAGCCGCAGCCAATGGAAAGAAAACCCACCTCAAATAACGACAAATGAAATCTCCGAGAAGGTTAAAAAATCTTTAGAACAGCCCGAATCAAAAGTTGATTTAAAACAATACAAAAGTGCAAGAGAGAGTGAAAAAATATTTCAAGATGAAAACACGGAAAAAGAGGGTCTTTGGTATGCCAATAAAACTGTAAAAGATTTAGAAACTCAAAAAGCTCTTCTTTCGCCTGAACACGATTTGTCAAAAATATTAAATAATATAGGAGAGCGGATTGCCGGAGCAGAAGGGAAATTCCAACGTAGGGGTAATCTCAGTCGAAAAGATCTATCCAGCCAGTATTCTTTAAATATTAGTACGAGAGATAATGTCAATGCTTTTACTTATAAAAGAGGAAGAGCTTCATTTTTTGAAGGCGGTTTCATTTCACTTTTTGATACCTATTTAAGAGAGCAGAAACATCTACTTGGTTTATCTGAAGATCACTTAGCCTGTATTTTAGGCCATGAAGCCAGCCATTCCGATCCGGAGGCAAAACTTGGCTATTTGAATGAGGAATACTGTGATGTTCAAGGTGCACTTTTGACTGCTGAGGCTGGTTATAATCCTCAAGCCATGCTCGATACGGAAGATTTTTTAATCTGGTTAGATCGGGGAGGCGAATTTTATCAAAACGCGAATAAGTCAGAGATGAGACAGGAACACGCTATTTTATCGACTCATCCGCCATCTGAAAACAGAAAGTTGACCATTATCAATGTTTTAAAAAATAGTGAAGGCGCCATTCCCAATCAAACAAAAGACTATACCTACATCGACCGTCAACATATAGAAGATCTTGATCAAATAATAGTAAATTGGACTGAAGGCCGACAGAGTAGCGCTTTGCCTCAAACCAGAGAAGAGGTTCTCCATAATATTGAATCTTCAACTAACTTTACTGAATTAGCCGAAGCCATAGCTGGCTATGAAGTTATAAAAAGGGCTGAGACAACCCGAGCCATAGCTAAAAATGATCGTTTAATTAATCTCGCCACTTTAACTCGAGCCATGACTGATGAAATTGATTTAGCAATAAAAAAGAATTATGGAAGAAATAGTTTTATCAATTATACTGATGACCCTTCTAACCCACTTGATAAATTGGCCGATATGAGTTTTTTCACCCATAATAAGAAAAGAGGTTTAACTGATGATTATGAAACCTCTGATTATTTAATTGGTCGAGTAGCCAAAAATCTGCTAAACGATAATCAGCTCAGCTCGGATACCCAACAAGCCGTCGATTCAACCGTTGATATGGTCACAAAAGAATTGGAAAAATTGAATCCGAAAATAGAGGTTACGAAAACAATCAGCTATGATAAAAAGGAAATGACCGAAAAGGAGCATAAGCTGTTGCAAGATACGGCTAATGTTGAAGCCAAAAAAAATACCGCCGAACTTTCAGCAAAAGCCGAATCTCTTTTTAAATTTGTCTATAGTTATCAAGGCACTATCGATCTACCAGCAGTTTTTTCCGGAGACTATTCCAGCTGTTCACAATTGCAACCTTTATTAAAAGATTTGGGAGTCACTGATTTTAATAACTATCTGGATGGCTTAAAAACAAATTTTCAAAAATTTGATATTAATCAACATTCTAAGCAATTACTTTCAGAGAGGGGAAAACAGTTATTTTTGACATCTAAAGAATTAATTAAGCCAATCAAAGAATTAACTAAGGCAGATATTAATTGGTTACTTGATGAAACTAAAGAAGTGAGGGCTTTTATAATCACCGAAACCCGTTCTGAAAAAAATAATGGTTTTGAAGATATTCCATTTTTTACTCAAATAAAAGACCAAATTAGTAAAACTATAGATAAGTTAGCCGGAGAATTGACGACCAATGAAAATGAAAGAGAGTTATTAAAAAAACAACTAATTCTAGTCATTCCAGAGCCATTCAATATTAATAGACGCCCAAGCGAAGATTTAGCAACATCTTCGACTATAAATAATAAGGATTACAATAATAATTTTATTGAAGAGTTTAATTCAGGTTTAACTGATGAATTTTTTAATTTAAGAATTAAACCTATTTATGGAGGAAGCATAATAAATGATTTATTTTATTCATCGTATGGTAAAAATAAACGAACAGGCGCAGGAATAGTAGATCTTCACTTTGATAATGTCGCCAAGGAAATTGACTTTATTCGTAGCCATTTTCATGAAGGAAAGTATGTAAGAAATCAAGCAGCAACTCCTTACGATAGAGATTATTATAATTTTGTATTAACCCCACGTGATACCATAGATCAGATAAAACTAGCCCAAAAAAGAATGATGCTGATCCCTACTTATACTGATGAGCCGATTAAAGAATCATATGGAGAAACAAAATTGGAAGTGTCGGATAGAGCATTAGCCAGTTCAGAAGATCGCTGGAGTAATTTGCTTGATGTGGTAAAAGGATTTGATTTTGAACAAAAACATTTTGAAAAAATAATTTTATTTAAAGATAAACCGGCGATTGAAAAAAGTCGGGAGCTTTTGAATTTAGTTGAACAGGGAAAACTCACCTTTAAACAATTATTTGAAAAATTAATCATTAGTAATGATACACAATATTCGTATCCAGAAAAATTTTTGCACCAAATAACCAATTGGAATTCGGAAAGATTAGAAAAATTAAAAATCAGCTATGATGTGGCAACGGAATTATTAAAATCAATACCAGTTTCACCAGTTCCTCAGGAAGCAAATTTATCAGAATTTTGTGACGAATTGTTTTTAGTAAAAAAGAGAATTATCCAGGTTGAAAAAGCCATTGATCAAACGAACAAAATAAATATATCTAATAATATTAGCAAAAAAGTAGATGAATTTATCGTAACAGAACAGATATCGCTATTTGAAAAAATGACCAAAGAAGAAAAAGCTCAAAATGAATTAGATTTAATTTTTGATTTTACTAAAGATGGCGGCGTGATTAAACTATCTGAATCTTGGGATGGTTTAACCAATGAAGGAGCGGATGTGGATATATTTAGAGTCCTTAAAGATCTTGATTATCCTCTGGATAAATTAAAACCAAAAGTAGAGACTGTGATTAGCTCTAATCAGCATCGTTTTACTCAGCAGGAAATTGATAAATGGGTAAGTCTGGTTGCCTATTGTCAACAGCCCGACATTATTAATCGATTTAAAGATAAAGATCATTGGAAAGAACCAAAAGTAAAAATAAGGTCGATCAATAACATCTTTATAGAATATGACTTATATAATCTTGACCATACTTTACAGATTGCTGATGCAATAGAAATTCTCCCAAATTCAACCTATAAGGACCACTGTCTTACGCAATTCTTAGGTTATGGTAGACAATCTGTGGGCAGATACTATCCCGATGGGAAAGGGGGGAGTCTTTTCGAGGAACATCCAGGTAGAAAAGTATTAGAAAAACGGATATTATCACTATTAACTACGAATTTCAGTCCAATTAGTCTTCAATTAGTAGAGAATCCTACTACTTCTCGCGATAAGCAGTTTTTAAGAGGTAGTAAAAATTTTATTCCAAGAAGTGAATATTATCTAAATGACAGTCTCACAGGTTTTTATTTTGCAAATTCAAAAGCGGCCGGTGCTTTTATGTCTTTAATAAATGAGGAAGATTCTCTTTATCACAGCGATCGGATAAATAATCCCTTAAATTTTAACTACAGAAAAGAACCAAATTTAAAATTACTTCCTCCCATTGATCGGGAAAGAAAAATCCTTCAGGATCGTCTTGATTTTCTTAAACCCATTACTGATTCTCCTGTTAAAGAAAGTTTAGTGTTATATTGCTTAAGAACCGCAATTGAAGAGACCTCTCATTTAAAGGAAAGCGACCCTTTCAAATTAGAGTTAAATGAAACAATCAAAAAACTAGGAAAGGAATTTAAGTCAGATCAGGGAAGGCGTAATATCTTTGATCTAGCTTTTAGATTAGAACTTAATGTCGGTTTGAACACAAACTATGAAAACGATGTAGTTAAAACCAGATTTCAATCAAGACAAGAGTTATTAGATTATGTTTTTACATTTTTACCCAACAAAAGTTCCTTTAGGGATAGTTATTTAAAACTAGCAGTTGACACTTACCCTTTAAGGGTAAAAGATGCCGATGAGGTACGCAATTTATTTTTTACCAATGATTATAAAACCAATGAAGAGGGATTAAATAACGAGAGAGCCGGTTTAGAATTCCTAAAATCAGTAAAGGAGAATAAAAATGTTACAAAAAAAGAAATAAGGGAACTCTTTTTATGGTTGTTTGATGAAGACCGTCAGATAAAAGTAGCAGACAATTATTTAGAAAGGATAAAAGATAATCCTGTCGGAATTAAACTAGTTGAAGGATTATTAAAACAAATTAAATATATGCCTTCTGAAAAAGCTGCAGAATCAAAAGATGATGAAACAAGACCAATTAGGGATAGAATTACAGATTATTTAGGGGATAGGTATATTGAAACCATTACCACGAGTCTACTTAAAGCCCCAAATTCAGTAAAAAAAATAATAATAAAAAGGTTATTAGAAAATAAATATCAGGCAAATGATATATCTGAACAAAGCGCCATTCTCATTAGAGCGGGTATGCCGGATATAATAAACAAAATAACTGAAGGTACCTTCTCAAGTATAATATTTGGAAAATCAACCTTTAATTCACTACTAGAAAATACAACCTTAGATAATCCAAATCGCCGGGAAATATTTTTTGATCTTACCTTAGGAATAAGGGGGATTTTAGAAGAGCCGATTGAACAAAATTCAAGCACCTTTCAAGAAAGATTTAAATCCCATTTTAAAGGTAGCGAAATGCATCGGTTCGTTGATGATGTTTTAGAAGTGGCTTTAGGAAAAACAAAGATTGATAAGAAAAGTCGAAGGGCTGCTGAGGTTGTTTGTCATTCCTTTATCGAGGCCCTTGATCCAATCAAAAGGGCCGACGTAATGTACAATCTTTTGACCAAATTTTCTCAGTTGGATTTATCAGATCCGAATCCAGAAGTAAACCAATCAAAACTTCTTCAAGTGGCTCTATCTTCAATTGGGGTGGTGGGTGCCAAAATCGGTCAGATTGATGAGTTAATTCCCAAGGGTTGGGGGAGTTCTTTAGGTTCTTTAAAACACTCGACCAAACCATTATCCAAGTTAACGGTGGCTGACATTTTCAGGCAAGATGGTCTTTCTGACGAATATGTAATTGTTGATTCTGCCGGAGCCGCTTCAACTGCCTGTGGATATGTCGTCCAAAATCCAAATAATGAATCTGAATTCTCTAAAGTAGTTAGACCCGAAGTCAAAATTGAGTGGAAGAAAGATTTTTATGCCATCAGATACATGCTTGAATGTTTAAATACAACTAATTTGTTAAAAGCAAATTCTGGGCCGATTATGAAGCAGCTGGAAAAATTAATAGAAGAAGAACTAAAAACACAAAAAGAAGTAGATAATGTACTTCAATACGTTCATGCTGAAACATTAGCAGAAAGAGAAAAACGAGGAGGTATTAGGGCAGTTGAGATGCCAAAAACGCGAATCGGACAGGATGGGAGTCCGATTGAAGCTAAAAAAGACTCTCTTATTATTCTTGAGGAATTGCTTCCTAAAAATAAATATATTGAACTATCAAAACTCAAAAGCACTGATGGAAATTCCTTTGATTATGACACTATTCACGAAACAATTATCAGAGATTTTTTTCATCGAGCCTTCACTCTTGGATCATGGCATACGGATCTTCATGACGGGAATATCTTAGTTTCCATAAATGGAGCTACTACTAGAGTGATTTCTCCCAACGATTTGGTATTAATTGATTTTGGACAGACGGGAAGTGTTGCTAAAGAGGAAAATAAAATAAACTCGGCAAAGTTTTTTATGGGTCTGGCCTTAAAAGATAGGGATTTAGTTGCAGAAGCACTAACTGACAGTTTATTAGATAGAAGTTCTTTAACGATAGAAAAAGTTAAAAAAGAGCTTGGAATTAATCCATCGAAATTACAAAAAGCCACTACTGAATTTATGTCAGCACATGAAATAGCTCCTTATCTAACTAATTTTATGAAAGCAACTGTCAATGTCTTACCGTATTTAAGACCTTTGCCAAGAGCTAAACAGTTTGAATTAATAAGTCCGTATATCCAAGAAACGGATAGAAAGAAACTATGGATACGGGCTCAAGAAGCGATTGCAACAAAAAACTATACGAGACTTTTTGTTAGTTAGTCTTTCCTAATAATTCCATAGAAAGGGTTATTTAATAGTATGGAATTACGTATAGAAGCATATCATAAGTAATGATATAGAAATTGAAGGGAATTCTACTCTTAAGTCCGCCTGTAAGATCGCATATTTAAAAATGGAGACATGATATAGTCTAGAAAATGGAGGGCAAGCAGTATCCATGTCATAAAATATACAGATTCATAAGCAATGGGAGGGATTTTAATTCCGGCAAATACCATATAGGTAACAACGATAGAGCAGAGAATGGAAAGATAGATACTCCAATTTGATTTTTTTGAAAGAAGGGCGAAAGGCACTATCCAATAAAAATACTGAATGCCGAAACCAGAGGCGATGACGAAAAAGAGAACAATTGCGTAGTAGAGTTGAGAGAAAATTGATGTGTCTTTATTTTTCCATTGGAAGAGCAGAAGGAGAGCAACAAATATTATTTTCAGAATAAAATAGACTATTTTATTATTCCCCAATATAAGGAATGTTCCTTTGCTGAGGCCCCAAACTGTAGTAACACCCCCATACGAAATAAGTACTTTTGCAATCATAAGTGGATTCGCATGAAAGAAAAAAACGTAGATGAGAGTTGTGATTACTGGAACAATAGAGAGAAGTAGGAGAGAGGAAGAGAGAAAACGTATAGTGAGTTTTTTCTTCATCAATTTGAAAATAGGAATACAAAAAAGGATAGGCCACGTTTTAAGAGCTATTGCTGTTGAAAGGATAAGAAGAGGAAGAGTAGTTTTCTTTTTTTGAACATAAAAGATACTCAATAGAATGAGAAAAACAGGAATACTATCAAACTGCCCATGAAAACAGGTGACGAGTAATGAAACAGGATTGAAGGCGTAAAGGGCAGTAAGAAAAATATTCTTTTTTGAAAAATGATAGACAAGATAGACAACCCCTAGATTGAACAAAGAAAAAATAATTTTGAGAATCACGATCTGTGGAATGAATGTAGTGGAAAAATAGAGTGCGATTGCTTCGAGATAGAGAAAGAGGGGGAAGTAGGGGTGGGTGCGAGTGGCAATCATGGGGTAGATATTTATTCCTTCAAGAGTGCTTTTCCCTCCGGTGTACCAGGAGTTTATGTCGTAATTAGTAAAGGGAATACTGAAGTAAATAATGAGGCCGTGGAGAACGGCAGAAATCGCAAGAATATACCAGATAGTATTTTTTGAGTGATTCATTAGTTATTGAGATTATAACTTATTTTATTTATAAGTCTTGAGTTCCGCACTGTATGTCTTTGTGCCCTCCAGGTAACTCGCTGAGTATATTATTTTGCTACGCAACTTTAAACTTGCATCGCTCGACAGACCTGTAGGGACACAAATACACACAGTGCTCCACAAGAGTAAAGATTAATATTGAAATAAATATACGGAGCAACTTCAATTTTGTCACCTACTCCTTTCTTTGTTCCGTTCTACTGATTTCAACTGGTCTCAGCTGATCTTAGCTGATTTTAACTGATTCATTTGACAAAACTATATTAATTTATTACATTTTAACTATATATTTATTATTTTTTAATATAATCTTATGGATTCATCTTCTTTAAGAACTTTTTTGGAAATTCCCTACGATATGCTTGAAGAATTAAACTTAGGAGCTAAGCAGAAACGGAAAGAGAGAGTACCCGCAAAAGAGTTGGAAGCATTCTATACCTCCTATTTAAAAAAGGAAAAGAGGATTAAGGCCGTCACAATAGGCTTTTCCGATATTGAAGGAAGGTTTCATATGCTCGACTACGACAAGAAGTTTTTTCTTCATTCCTACGATAATCTCACCTTTGATGGCTCCTCAATTCGGGGGTTTTCCCGCCAGGCGGAAAGCGATCTGCGACTTGAAATAGATTGGGCGGCATTTTGGTGGTTGCCGAGCGATGTATTTGGAGCAGGAAAAGTACTTCTTATGGGAGAAATAAAAGATAAAGATGGAGCGGCCTATCACATGGATAGTCGGGGAGTGTTGAAATCCTATTTAGGAGATCTCTATAAAAAAGAAGGGTACACCGTATTTGCTGCTAACGAAGTTGAAGGGTTTCTCTTAAAAGGAGTAGACTCTGAAAAAACATTTGATGAACGAGTCGGATTTGAGTTAACATCAACGGGGGGATATTATCACTCACTTCCTACGGATACACTGCGTGTGTTTATCGATAAATGTGCAGAGGCACAACGAGCCATGGGATTTGAAAATGAAAAGGATCACCCGGAGGTTGCTCCTGCTCAGTTTGAATTAAACTACACCTATGCAGATGCACTCATTGGGGCCGATCAAATACAGCTCTACAAGCTTGTCTGTCGCCAGATTGCGCGAACAATGGGCATGACCGCCTCTTTTCTTCCCAAGCCGGTCGTCGGGATAAATGGAAGCGGAATGCATACTAATCTATCCATCGCTAAAAAAGGAAAGAATATTTTTTATGAGAAGAATGGGAAGGGGATGATCTCTTCCCTCGGATGGTCGTTTGTTAATCGTATTTTATCGAATGCAAATGATATTTGTCTCATTCTTAACTCAAGTGTCAATGCCTATCGACGGCTTGATCCTCATTTTGAGGCACCAAACGAAATAAAGGTTTCGGAGGTAGATCGGGGGGCTATGATTCGTATTCCCCTTCACAACGAAGAGTCAGCACGAGTAGAGGTGCGCAGCGTAGCGCCTGATGCTAATCCGTATCTCGTGATGTATTCGCTTGTTCGAACGGGCCTTGAGGGAGGGATTGAAAAGCGAGAAGAAGACAAAAGGCCCCGCGTTCGGTATCTACCGGGGACAATCCAGACTGCTATTCTCCAGTTTCGTCAGAGCGGTTGGGTCGAAACACTTCTTGGGGAGGAGTACAAGCAAAAATTTATAGAACTCAAGCAAGCAGTTGCCGACCGAAGCCCAGTAGAACTTGGCACAAAAGTAAAAGTGGGGGAGGTTGTGTATCACCATGAAGTCCACAACCAACTGCTCTGGAATCAGTTCTAATTGCCAAAATCATCGAGAAATCTGGATGATCTTTCCGGCTTCGGCGCCACAGGCCTTAACGGTTACTAGGTTATTGGCGTCCATCACGACAGAATATTGTGTTGAAGCAGCTGTACCATTAGGATCAATAGGTATAGTCTTGAGATATGTTGCTAAAGTGGTAGACATATTAAGACACGCAGCCCCAGCCCCAGTACACGGAGTTGCTCCGCCCGTTGCACATGATCCCAGTTGTTGTTCTGAAGTGGTTATCCCAGCTGGCATGGTGCCATTGTTATCAACAATTGATTGGTGAATTGCGGTAAGAATAGATTGAATATCTGCTTGTCTGCGGGAGTTACGCGCATCTTGAAATCGTTTTGTAGGATTAAGTGCTACAACAACGACTGTTGCCATGATGACAAGAATTGCGATAACGATGAGGATTTCGATAAGTGTAAAGCCCTTTCTTTTTTTAAACATAGGAATGAACAAATGATTAAATAATCAAATAAACTAATACAAAATTACTTGCCTACTATTATTTGTACACCAACTTTAGCTCCGCTGTCAAGCACCTCAGTTTTATCAAGCTCAAATTTTGATTTAATAAGAGTTTCAATCTCTGGCCTAAATGAATCGTACTCCTTTTTGATGCGAATTATTGTTTTTATATAGTCATAATTATCTGCATTGTCGGTGATAATCTGTGTTACCTTTTTTTCTTTTAACAAATCAGCTACTTTTCCCGCCTGACCTTCAATTCCACTTCCATTGAGTACTTCAAAAGAAATATCAGAAAGAGAAGGGGGAAGGGGAGTTGGTTGAGGTATGGACGTTGGGTTGGTCGAAGTGACAGGAGATATAATCTTGTTATTTCTCAGTTGAATTTCCTTATTAATTGCAAAAATAACAGTGCCCAGAAGAATCACTCCCCCAATAATTCCCAAAATATTTTGTTGGATAAAAGACCCTGATTTCTTTGGGCGATCGTGTAGCATATTAATTTGCTGCAAAGCTCCATGATGCTTCTCTAGAGCTAAAATAGTAAAATAGGAAAGGATATCTTCGGTATAGTTGCGGGGAACTAAAATATAGTCCGATGAAAGTGTTGTAGGAAGGGGAAATTCATCCTTTTTTCCCTGAAGCGTATGTACCCCGCCGCCTGATAAGACAAAACGAGATACCTCTCTTCCATATTGCTCTTTTACATAAGTGCAAACACGGGGGAGGCTTATGAGGAGATTTTTTTCATGAATATCTTCTTCAAATGTGCACACGGGTCCGTAATAATCCAGAACAATAAGCTCTGAAGAAATTGAGCCAATATCTATAAAGAGCACAGTCTCCTCACGGGAAATACTTCCCCTGAGCGCCTCATATACAATTGCTGATTGGGGGATGAAGCTATGAGGAAATGCCTTGCAGTTTTGTAATAGCTCTCCATAGGTAAGGTAAACGTTTTTGTTCATTGCATATGTGATGAGTTCTTTTGTCTGTGAAATATAAGTATATGAGAATATCATTTCATCGCTCTGAAGGGGTGTATTTTCAGTAATGATCCGTCGTATCGCCGAGTCATCAGTAGTTGGGGCGATAAGATGGGTACGATTTAAAAAAATATCCGACTCAGGAATAATAAGATCTATTTGTGAACCGCGGATTATGGGAGAAAGAAGACGAACAAGCTCTTCTGATGATTGATAAAGAATTTTGCGGGGATTTGTGGGGCCGACTTTTACCGATGTGTCAGAATAGTCTAAATAGAGCATAGATTAAATATATCAAAATAAAGCTAAAAGCTCAAAGTTAAAAGCTTACTACGAAATTCATTGTCATGCTGAACTCGTTTCAGCATCTCAAAGCAAATTGAGATCCTGAAATAAATTCAGGATGACATCTTTTATTGATCAATCCACTTAGTAATTGTTATCGTTGTGGACCTCGTTGCTTCAACATAAATAGATCTTCCATAATTACTTAGGGTACCAACAGTGGTGAATGCCCAGTTATTCCCCACATGAGAATTTGTGGTCACGGTACATATTCCTGCAGGAACGGTTACCGAAGCAGGAAGAGTATCTGTTGAGTTGAGTGTTAAGAGTGCATCCTGTACGCAAGACTCTACAAAATTTATTGCCTTGTCTCGTCCATTAAGGGAAAGTGATAGTTGGGCGTCTGATATGGCATTGAGTGATACGGAAAGCACAATCACACCCACAATAGCACTCACCAACAAGATGCTTGAAAATGCGATAAACCCTTTTCTTTTTTTCATATTAATTTGAACGCAACTCTTGAGAACTACTTAAACTACTGGTCATAGAAAATTCTTTTCTTGCTCCCGGATTTGCATATGAGCCGGTCATATCAAAGTGAATATTTTTTGATTTCCCCACAACTGATAAATTGACAAAATTCACTGTTGAAATTGTTATTTTTGAGCTTGTAAGCGGTTGATCGTTCGTTGTTGTGGCGCATGTCGCACTTCCGCCTCCCCAGCCAATGCGAATTGCTCCCGCTGAGAGATATAACTTTGTGGGATTATGAGCTGCATCTGCAGAGGAAAGGCACAGGGCATTTGTTGTGACAGAATTTATCCCCGATGCATTTCGAATTTCAAATGCGATACGCTTTTCCGCAAAGCGAAGATTATGCACGAGCTCTTGATATACTTCTGATTTTTTTTGAATATATACCGCGTTCCATCCAAATTGAATTATCGCAACAAGAACCGTAGAGACAAGCGCAATATACAAAATAAGTTCAATAAGGGTAAATCCTCTTGTTTTTTTCATGGTTTGACAATGATAAATTCTTTTACTGTACTGGACATGGCACCAATTACTCTATTTAACGAACTGTTATATGCAATACCACTTAATAAGCTAGTCGAATCATATGAGCCCACAAGAGTCGGTGTCGTTGGGGAAGCAATAGATAATACCTGCACATCTTTTGTTGTATCTGCTGAAGTAATAAAGACAAGATTGTTTGTTTGATTCACATCAATATCATTTATGGTAAATGCAGTGGCGTATCTTCCTATCGCACTCGGAGCAGTAGGAGTTGCGATGGAAATAACATCAAAGGGTCCATTAGTTCTCCCCATAAATAGATACGAACCAAATCCATCAATAGCAAGTGCTGTTGTTGAGGATCCTGAAGCTGTGAGGTTAAGTGTTGTTGTTAATGTAGGCGCAGTGGGAGTAGTAACATTGAAGACGAGAAGTTCACCAGACGTATTCGAGGTTGCCACATATGCATAGTTTCCTGATACATATACATCGTTTAATGCCTGAGCATAGTTTACTGATCCCTGCGTTGCAGGTGCTGCAGGATTCGCTACATTAATGACAAAAAATTCATTTCCTCCCCCAGCCGATTTTACTACATATGCAGTTGTCCCCACAACATAAACACTATTTGTTACCGTATTAGTTCCTGAAATATTAAGGGTACTCGTGAGAGAGGGACTGGCAGGAGTTGATATATTAACAATATGAAGTTCAGCTGATCCACTATCTGTCGTTACATATGCGTAGTTACCCAAAACAAATATATTGGTTGGGGTTCCGGTGAGGGTGAGAGAGCCTACAACGGTTGGAACAGCTGGATTAGTGATATCGATAACATGAAAATTGGGCGTTGCGAGCCTTGTAATTCCAAAGATATAATTTCCAACCGAATATACTTTTACACCATTTCCATTTCCCGAAGTATCTGCTGTAGATTCTAAGCTGGGATTGGTCCAACTAGAAGCAATCGCTTTTTCATAATACGTTAAATAAGTGGATTGTGTAATTGTATTTGTTCGCAGAGGAGTGAAGTTCCACGATACTGTCGAATCAATCTTCATAGTATTCGCATCAACAGTACCTCCAGAAGCAACAATAGTTCCGGCATTTCTTTGAACAGCAGAAACGGCAACAGTGCGCGTGAATTTTCCCAACACATTATTTGTTCCAGAAAGTTGCCAATAGCCACTTGAACTCGATATCCCATATGTACCAGCAAGGAGATTAGTCCAATTTTGTTCTTTTACCGAGCGTGCAGCCTCAATTCCCTCTGCTGCTAAATATGAACCCTGAGCATACTCATCGCTCAACCTGTTTGTGGATAATGTCTGGATAAGAGTCGTAATAGTAGCGAGTGAAATAATCCCCAATACAGCCACAGAGACAATTATTTCAACAATGCTAAATCCCTTTTTCATAGTTAATTAAGAAATACTGCACCAGTGCTATTTATTGTGATTGTTTTTGTTCCTGAACTACTCGTGAGTGTAATTGTTGGTGTTGTATCAGGTTCTCCTCGATATCCTGAAAATGTTACCGAGCTCAATCCTCCCAGAGTGATTGTTGCAGGAAGAGTAATTGTTTCCCGATAATTTCCAGCGCTGCATGCAGTATGAAATAAATATACGTTGCCCGCACTGAAACACACTCCCCATACGGCATTTTCTTTATCGTCCATCGCATATGTTTGCGCTTTTCTCAAGGTGGTTAAAACATTCCGCGAAGAAGTAGATAAATTCACATCGGATAATGTGCGAGTTACAAAAGGGGAGAGAGAGGCGCCAATAATAAACAAAAGAGAAATAACAATGAGGAGCTCTATCAACGTAAAACTGTTACGAGACATGGATATTATTGAATACTTCCTGTCAACGAATAAATCGGTCCTATGATGGCAAGAGCAACAAATCCCACAACGAGCCCAATAATAAGAAGAAGAATAGGCTCCAAAACAGTAGTGAGATTTTTGGCAATGGTATCAACCTCTTCTTCGTAATAGGCCCCCAAATACATACAAGCCTCATCAACCTTTCCCGTCTTTTCTCCTGTTTCAATCATCTTGGTAAACAGAGGAGTAAATAAATGAGTATTATATTCTTCAAAACCTTTTGAAAGCCGTTTTCCTTTTTTTAACTGAACGAGCGCATACTGGATACCCTCTTCCAAAGTGATATTTTCTGCAGTTTCTGCCACAATCGCAAGGCTTTTGGGGAGAGGGACGCCGCTTTTAACCAACACTCCTACATTTTTTGAAATGCGAGCCAGATATCCATAAAGAAGAAGATCTCCAAATAAGGGAAAAGAAAAAACAAACTTATCCCAGAGTTTTTTTATTGGGCGAAGTTTAATTGAAAGAAAAGCAAGAATAATAGAAACTCCCAAAATGGAAAAAATAAGGATGCCATAAGAATTCATTATTTTTGCAAAACCTAAGAGGATCTGGGTGGAAAGAGGGAGGGGAATATCAAGATTATCAAAAAAAGTCACAAGCTGAGGAAGAATAAAAAGGGAAATAAATCCTCCCATCACAAATGTAGCGCTAAATACGATTCCTGGGTACAGAAGGGCACCTTGAATTTTTTGTCTGAGGTAATAATCTTTTGAGAGTTCGGATGAGAGAAAGCTTAAGCTCTCATCTAACGTCCCCGACTCCTCTCCGATGGTTACAATCCCAATAAAAAAGGGATCAAACATGCCCCTATGTTCGCCTAAAGCCTTGGCAAGACTGTTTCCATTTTCTACAGATCTTTTTATTTCTTTGATTACCCTTTTAAAGGTATTACTGGTCACTTGAGAATGTAGTATCTCCAGTGCCTCGGCTAGAGGAACGCCGCTTTTCATAAGTACCGCAATATTTTTTGAGAAAAATAAAATATCTTTATGGCTTATCATATTATTCTTGTATAACACGAAGCACTTCATCCAGCGTCGTCACTCCTGCTTTGATTTTCATCAATCCTTCTGTAAGCATTGGCTGCATTCCCTCTTCAATTGCTAGTTTTTCAATATGAGACGCATCCATTTTGTTTGTAATTGCCTCACGAATGGCATCTGTAATAACCATCACTTCATAAATCCCTACGCGTCCTTCATATCCTGTGTTGTGACACACAGCACAGCCCTTTCCTTTATAGACGCGTACCATTTTTGATGAAAATACTTTTTTAAGGGTAGAAAGCTTTACATGATTTAATAACTCATGCCCCTTAATTTCTTCGCTCATTCGACACTCGGTGCAAATTTTGCGTACCAATCGTTGTGCGATGATGCAGTTCACAGTTGAGGCCACTAAATACGGCTCAATTTTCATATCAATTAGCCGGGGAATGGCTGTTGAGGTGTTATTGGTATGGAGCGTAGAGAGGACAAGATGTCCTGTCATAGCAGAGTTTACCGCTATTCCTGCCGTTTCTTCATCTCGAATTTCTCCAACCAAAATTACATTAGGGTCTTGGCGTAAAATGCTTCTTAACCCGCTTGCAAAAGTAAGCCCTGTTTTGGAATTCACTTGAATTTGATTTATTCCTTCAATGTCATATTCAACTGGATCCTCAATAGTCATGATATTTTTTTCTGGTTGATTGAGGATTTTCAAAATAGCATACATAGTGGTCGTTTTTCCGCTTCCCGTAGGACCGGTGGCGAGAATCATGCCATATGGTTTTTGATATGCCTTCGTGATAAGTTCCAGATAGTCTGAAGAAAATCCTAAATCCAATAGGCCAAACTGTCTTGACTGAGAAGAAAGAAGACGCAGTACTATTTTTTCTCCTTCAACAATGGGAACGATTGACACACGGATATCTAACGTTTCTTTTCGTGCCAAGTCTTCAATGGTGTGTTGAATCTTACCATCTTGTGGGGCTTGGTGTTCATCTGTTCTTAGTTTTGAAAGCACCTTTATACGGGTAGCAAGAAGGGGCTGAATTTCACTCGGAAGTGTTATCACGTCATGGAGCATTCCATCGATTCGATAGCGTACCAAACAATGCCCTTTAGCCGGCTCAATATGGATGTCTGATGCCTTATTGCTTTGAGCATAGGAGATGATCGTATCAACCATTTTTATAATAGGGGGGTCGGCATCACTATGTATTTTCAATTCTTGCACATAGGCATGGATAATATCATCAAATGTTTTTGTTACATCCTTTTTATATTTTTGCAAAGAATGAGAGATGTTTCGATGAGTAGTAAAATAGAGGATCAAGGGGAGGCCTACTTTTTTTTTCACAAATTCAATCGTTTGTATATCAAGAGGATTAGAAAGGGCGATATGAAGCCCCTCACTATCTTTTTTAAAGGCAATCACTTCTTTTTTTACTGCAAAAAGCTCCGGTATCAGATGGAGCACTTCAGGAGGAATAGATACTTTAACAAGATTAATATATTTTTGTTCTGTAATGTCAGCTATTACGTTCCCCAAATTTTCATCATTGATGAGATCATGAATAAGAAGTATTTCTTCAAGGGGGATTTGTTTCGCTTCTGCCTCAGCACGTGCTGCATCCAGCTTTTTTCCGTCAATAACCCCCATCTCCTTGAGACGAGTATACAAATCAATATCAGAATAAAGCTGCATATATTTCATATTACTTAAATTATGACTTATTGTCATGTTGATTTGTAATTTAATTGTGTCATCCCCGCGGAGGCGGGGATCCAGACGATAATTTCCATACAAATAATAAATAATGTAGTTTTAGCCTGGATTCCCGCCTTCGCGGGAATGACGAAGTATTAACCTTTAAGGAATTATTTTACACTCTTTTTTATTATTGCGAGCAGATCGGCGAGGGATATATCGCTTTTCACAAAATAATCAAGAGCACCAAGCGCAAGGGCTTTATCTTTATCCTCTTTCTGTCCAAGGTTAGAACTCACAATAACAGGAATATCTTTTAGTTTAGGATCGCTTTTTAGCTCTTTCAGCGTTTCAAACCCATCTTTTTTTGGCATGATGAGGTCAAGTAGAATAATGTCCGGAGAAAATGATCGAGCCTTCGTGATAGCTTCTTCTCCGTCAAATGCCAATTCCACGTCAAACTGCTCTTTTACAAGCTTCATCTTATAAGCGCTAGCGATAAATCGGTCATCCTCAGCGACAAGTATTTTTGTCATAGTATCTATACTATATCAAATTATCTAACCACTAACTACTAATTACTAACCACTAACTCAGAGCCACCTCTCCCATTTTTTTCTTCATTCCGCTTAAGGGAAGGGAGATCCAGAAAGTAGATCCTTTATTTTCAATACTATTAAACCCTACTTTTCCCTCAGAAGATTCAATAATCGACTTCACAAGATACAGCCCAAGCCCCGTTCCATCAGTTTCTTTTTTTATCGCATTTTCGGCACGGAAAAATTTCTGATAAACGCTTCCTTGTTGTTTCAAAGGGATTCCATATCCTTCATCATGAACCTGCACCACCACATCATTTTCTTTCTTTAAGATGGTAATAGTGACCTGTGTATTTTTTGGAGAGTATTTGAGCGCATTTGTGAGTAGATTTACAAATACTTCATGCATTAACTTTTCATCAAGTAAAAGAAGAGGG
>Ga0194063_10000815_pt1 | contig 21718 bp, 19 predicted proteins | sample SepL3720m_MetaG_FD_155459 | JGI IMG/M metagenome (GOLD analysis project Ga0194063, IMG submission 155459) | Anoxic zone freshwater microbial communities from boreal shield lake in IISD Experimental Lakes Area, Ontario, Canada - Sep2016-L373-20m | ecosystem: Environmental > Aquatic > Freshwater...
CATCATGGCCTTTGCTTTCCTGTCTTATGTCCTCGCTACCTACAAACCAGACGATGCCAAACACCAAATCACTACCTTGGGCATCCGCACCGACAGCAAGCTCTATGCCTGGGATAGTCTGACCAATTTTTGGCTAAAAAAACAATGGGATCAAGAAGTCATTATCTGCAAAACTGTCACTGCCCTACCAGGAGTCATCCTCCTAGTGGTCGATTCCGCTAAACGCGAAAAAATCCTCAAAGAAATCGGTGACAAAATCCCTCTCGTCAAACCAAGCGATTCTTTCGTCGACAAAGCGAGCAAGTGGCTCGGCAACAAAATCCCCCTCGAAAATGCCTAATCCCCTATCTTGAGGTATAATATCCACTGATAGCGCCCATAGTTTAACGGATAGAATAGGGGATTGCGGATCCTCTGATGAAAGTTCAATTCTTTCTGGGCGCACAAGAGTCTCTGTAGCTTAATTGGATAGAGCTCTGGCCTCCGAAGCCGGCAATACCAGTTCAACTCTGGTCAGAGGCACTCTAACACCTTCCCCGCCACCTCAAACACTTCTCTTTCTGTCTCAAACGCGAGCAGTTGCTTCCCCTCTTCGAAATTCACCCATTTCCTCTCTTCCATCTCCCACCCAGCCGATCCTAGATCAGTTTCGAGTTCCATCAGATAAAAAATCACCTGCTTATGGATCCTTGTCTTAGCTCCTCCTTGCTCTTGGTATTTCCCTACTCTCCGCTCAGACTCTCCCCCTTTGGCATCTTTTCCTAGTTTTTCACTCAGATCAGCAAAATAATAGTACTCAATCGTTTTAATCGGCGCCATTTCGATGATTCTAGCCTTGGCCCCCACTTCTTCCTCCACCTCTCTCACTGCCGCCTCCATTTGGCTCTCACCTGGCTCTACAAGACCCTTGGGGAGCACCCATTTGTGGTAACCAGAGTGTTTCCCGAGCAAAAACTCACATTTGCCGGCCTTTTTCCTAAAAACCACTCCCCCAGCCGAAATTTCTTCTAAAGTAACTTTCTTCATTCCTTCATTATATCTCAGGTATAATACATTAGTTGGAGAGTGGGCAGGACGGTAATGCGTCAGTCTTGAAAACTGATGAGCGTAAGCTCTAACAGGTTCGACCCCTGTACTCTCCGCACATCGAGTGCGAAAGCACCCGAGAAGTGTATCCAGATGCAAAGCAATCTGGGATACCAACATAAATATTCTACCATCAACTAATCTGGCGATGATAGTTTGACAACGTTTCCAAAAGAAAAGATTGCGCAGGCGGGTAGCCGAGCAACAGGCCAATTCGCCAACAAGCGAATATGTTGCCGTTTTTCGACTTGGAAATTTGTCAAACTCAATCTGAGCCAGTAAATATCTTTAGCCACTTCTGCCAATTAGGTTTCTCAAGTTGATCTAGTGGTTTCGACTCTGACAATTGACTGACTATCTGACTATCTGGCACAATTACCACCGTTTCCCCTGGTTTCGATAGATGTAGCTCCTCTCTTGCCACTTTTTCCAGATAATAATCACTCTGGACATACTTCCCCTCTTCTTTTAGTTTTTCCTGCTCTAATCTCAGTTTTTCCTTCGTTTCTTGCATACTCGCTATCCGACTCACTGATCTCCGCGAAAGTTGAATCCCTCTCACCAGAGAAATTATCAAGATAATTTGAAAAATGATGATCACATACAGTATTATTCTACGCATATATTAGTAATTGCTTTATAACCCATAATATAGTATTATTAGCGCTATGCAAGCACAAAAAGCCCAATTTATTAAATTTCTCCAAAAAAATGGCAGAGCTTCTGCTACCATTTTAGCTTACGCCAAAGATCTCGACCAACTCCTCGTCTTCCTCAGTGCCCAAGGCATAACTGAAGCCAAAGACGTGACTACCGATCAACTCGAGCAGTTCAAGCAAAGTCTCAAAGACAACAAATACACTCTCAAGAGCATCTCACGCAAACTCAATTCCATCAAATCATTCTTCAAGTATCTGATCGGTGAAGGCATCATGGCCTCATCTCCTGCCACCAGCGTCAGTCACCCAAAGTACGACATTACTCCTGCTCGCATCCTCTCCCCTCTCGAGTACCGCGCTCTGCGTGACTCTGTCAAAGATGATGTTCGCATGTATGGCATCGTCGAACTCCTCCTCCAAACCGGTCTTCGTATCGGCGAACTCGCCGGTCTCCAGCTCCAAGACATTTCTCTCGAAAAATCTCATCTCAAGATTCGTGCCTATGAGTCTCACGACGCTCGCAAAGTACCGCTCAATAGTACCGCCAAGTCAGCCATCGAAAAATATGTGACTAGTCGACCCAAAACCAAGAATACGACCCTCTTTATCACCAAGACTGGTAATCCCTTCTTAATTCGCAATATCCGTACTGCCGTCAACCGCTACTTCCGCATCGCCGGCATTACCGGAGCCAAGGTCAATGATCTCCGCCATACCTTCGTCGTCGAACAGCTCAAAGCTGGCGTTCCCATCGTCGAACTTTCTCACATGGTCGGTCACAAACGCCTTTCTACTACTGAGAAATATCTAGCTTTCCTCGGCGAAACCAAATCCGAACCCAAGAAAATGAAGATCGCCGAGCTATAATCGAATCTCCAAATTAGACCCTAACTTTCTTCATCCCCTGCACTAATTTGATATTTTGCGCCACGACTTTATTATTTTTACTATCTATCACAATATATCTATCGGCTGGTCGCTCTACCTGGTTAAACTCTTCCCAAAATACTTTATCCGCTACTTTCATTAAACCTGGATCTATTGTTTGGTCTGTCATTGTCCTTCCATCCTATCACGACTTTATGAACTTTTCATTTATGCTTACTACTTACTTTAGTGGGCCAGCCTGGACTTGAACCAGGAACCTTAAAGATATAAGCTTTCTGCGCTAACCATTGCGCCACTGGCCCAATTACCAGATTATTTTATCATGAGATTAGTACATCCTCGACAACACTTCCATTCCAGCAAAAACTGGTCTCGCAAATCTTAGTCCACATGCGACTATATTGCATGTCCCATGTCCCCTAGTTTTATAGGTCAATCCTCTGAGAGTTGTCTCTTTAACATAGGGTGTTAAAAAATGATCTTGCCCAAATCCAGTAATATTACTCCAATATTTAGCCTCATCATCGATATCCATATCTTTATACAAATGTAGTTTGATTTTAATATGATCATCTGGGTAATGGATTGCTTTTCGAAGCCATTCTAAGAAAAATCGAATCATCCTTGGATCTGTGTTTGCAAAAGTCATACTAGCGTACTGTGTCTTACCTCCCTCTCCCCAATAAAGTGCCAAACCACACAGGTACAATTCTTTCTCTGTTAATTGGCCAATTATCTTTTCCTGGATTTCAACCACATCATCAAATAACTTTTGTTTCTTCTTGGCCATCGTTGACCTAAAGCGCTCAATTCTATGTTCATTGTGAAATTGTAATTTATCTAATTGTTCGTGACTCAGTGGAAACTTATTCAACCACGCGCTTGCAGTTGACTTAGCTATCCCCAATTCCCTTTTTATTGCAGAATAACTCCAACCCTTCTTTCTCAGTTCCAGCGCTCTGACATGTTTCTCCAACAATGCCTTTGTCATGCCTCTATTTACCCAAATCTAACCCAAAAAATCAAGAGCCTACAATCTCGCGCGCTTGGCGATCTCCACTTCCAAAATATTCTTGTCTTTCCCGTATTTGAGTCTACTGAGTTTCTTGATCATCTCAGCCAATTTCGGATTGGCTAGCTTGCGCTCTGCCTCAACATCACGCGTCAAATCCATCGAGAAAGGAGGCATTGGCTCATTGTCCACAATCGTCTTCACGAACGTATGATAACGCTCGACATTGGTTAGATCAGCTTCTGAGAAAGTTGGCGAGAATTCGTGTTGCAAGAAATTAGCATCCTGCACACCCACCCGGAATGACATCATCGTCCCGACGTTACCAAACACCGCGTTCTTTACCTCCTCGTCGATCTGGCCGATGAATTGGTTGGCCACAATCAAGTTCAAGTGATACTTACGGGCTTCAGACAGAATCGTGGCAAAGTCCGGAGTAGCAAAGTTTTGGAACTCATCGACATAAAGATTAAAATCACGCCTCTCACTTTCAGGTATATCTTGACGTGACATAGCGGCCACGAGTATCTTCGGCACTAAAATCAATCCAAGAAACGCCGAGTTTTCCTCGCCTATCCTACCCTTTGCCAGATTGATGAGAAGTATTTTACCCTGATCCATGACTTCGCGGAAATTAAATGCCGAATACGATTGTCCGATGATATTGCGCATCATTTTGTCGGTAATAAAGCGACCAAATTTAGACACGATATAGTCGAGCACTTCTGATTTGTGGAAGTCACTGGTTTGGGCGATTTGGTCAGTCCAGTACCGTCTGACCATCGGATCTTCGACTTTTGGCAAGAGTTCTTGCAGGAACTTGGGATCAGTCATCACCCGGACGATTTCGATAAACGTCGCTCCTGGCTCCACCATCACTGTCATCATCGCGTTACGGATAGCATGTTCAAAGCGTGGTCCGATAATACCGGTCTTGTGTGGATCATATAATTTGTACATCAAATTGATGATTGAGGAGGCCACAAACTGCTTCTCTTCTTCCGTTCTAGCTTCAAGCATATTAAGACCCATGGGTCGGTCAGTATCAGCTGGGTTGAAGTAGATCACATCCTCGGCTCTCTCCGGCGGAATATACTCTAGTAGTTTCTCTACCGAATCATGGGGATCGATAAAACAGACTCCTTTTCCAGCTCTAATGTCCTGGAGGATCATATCCATCAAGAGTTCAGATTTACCTGTACCAGTTTTCCCGATGATATACATATGACGAGCTCTATCTTTGTCACCGATATAAATCTTGCGCGACATCCCTCTATACACACTCTTCCCTAGATATAGACCAGACGTAGGTATCTGGGATGGGGCTGGTGCTGTCTTGGCGGTCAACCAGTGTATATGGGGCGTCTCGACTTGTTTATTGGGGAAATGGAAGACTGTCGCGAGCTCTTCCGAGTTGAGGATCGATTTGCCTCTAAACATGGCTTGATAACGGTAGATAAAATCCACCATAAACAAGCGCTTTAACCAAATTCGCTGTTTCACAAACTTGTTATACGGACCAGCAAATTGAGAGAAGGTCCCGGTAAACTGTTTGAGCAAAGTATGAGCTTCTGATTTGGTCGGTGCATTTACTACTAGTCGCACAGACACCTCAAATCCTGGCTTGCCCGCTGACCTCTCTATCGCTTCCAGAGTTTTGGGATCAACACTATAGCTAGCCTTGTCTGGATTTGATTCATCTTTTTTCGACTTGCTGATATATCCGTGTCCACTATTGCTCCAAGAGTGCGATGCTGGCGACACAATCACTTGTAGTACGGCCCCTTCTCCGTCCCGCATCTTCGCAAAAAACGAAGTGATTGATGACAAAGGGTCTGTCGCTAAATCACGAAATGATTGGATTGGGTAATACCCGGCTTTACTCTTAACCAAAGATTCAAAAGCCACTTTGCCATTTTCATCAAAAACGCTATATTCCTCAACTGCCTTTATCTCTGCTCCGGGGTATGCACCATTGATTTGCTTCTCAACTAACTCCATCAGCTCATGGGGTACAGATACGTAGAAACGGATATCTTCTTTTCGACCCACTAGCTCAAAAGATACCGCATGTTCAGATTGCAGGAATGAGTACCATTCTTCATTTTTGACTGAGTACAAACTAGCAAAAAGCTGTTCTGCCGCATCAATTTTAATTTCATTATCACGGGGCAAGACTACCTCAAGAGTCACAAATGACAAACTATATTCCTCTCTATTCCTATTTCTTAGCCAGAGTAGAAAAGCATAGCCTAGTGCAAAAACTCCCGACAAGCCGGCCATCAAAAAAACCAAGGCATAAGCCAAGTTAGTTAGCAGTGTTGATAATTGCTCTAGTCCTTGCATTATTTCTTCTCCGGCAAATCTGCTAGTTTGACCTTGCGGTGAGTTTTTGTCAGCATTTTGATCTGACGTATCGCCCAGGTCACAAGCCAAGCAATACCTAAATCGGAATTGGCTTTCTTGCCTTTAATTATTTGTTGTTGGTTTACTGGCAAAGTAATCGGTGGTTGTTTACTAACATCATTAGCTATTGGCTCAACTACCACACTATCGTCAGTCACATCACTAGTTTGATTTGGCACTCTCGAGAATCTCTTTTCCATTTTCTCTAGGAAACTTAAGTTCTCTAAATTTTCCTGGCTATTTTTTGGCGCCTCTACAGTTGGAACTTCCTCAGCTACTCTCACTCTTTCTGTGCCTGCAACAGGTTCTTTTTCTTTTCTTAAATCCACCATAAAAAATCTCCAAAAATATGTACTCTAAAAACCATTATACGGCAAAATCAGTATTAAAAATCGAGTCCCTTTACCGCGAGTTTACCCAAATCATATGGATGTTTAATTTTCTTGCATTCAGTCACCAAATCGGCCACCTCGATAATTTTATCGGTTGCCCCTCTTCCCGTCAGTATTATGTGCATTTCTCCTCTTTTTGCTACGAGTTCCAAGATTTCTTTTTCTGTTAGCAAGTCGTCGGCAATCGTATTGCAGATCTCATCTAAAACAAGGACCTCCACTTTCCCGAACAGCTCCTCTGCTTGTTTGAGTGCCTGGGCCGCCGCCATCTTGTGCTCCATTGGAGTCGCATGATCACTAGGTAGTTTATAAAATCCACTTCCAAGAGGATAAATCACAATATTCTCCAATTTTTCCCCAATCTTGTGTTCTGCTATTGGCCACCTTGTTTCTTTGTACCACTGCACTATCCCCACTCTCATCCCCGATAATGCCGCTCTGACCGATACTCCAAGAGCGGAGCTAGTCTTACCTTTTCCTTCACCCGTAAATACATAAACTAAACCTTTATTCATTCTTCTAGTCCAATCTTTTCATCCCTGATCTGGATCTCTAGCTCTTCTGGATTTACCTCCACTCCAACTCCCATTTGTTCGAGCAAATCAGCCACTAGTGTGATCGGGAATCCCACAATCGCCGAGAGACTTCCTGTTTGCTCAGTTACGTACGGGGATGCCCCTCCTTGTATCGCATATCCTCCCGCAAATCCTTTCCACACTCCACTTCCTACGTACTTTTGGATTTCTACTTCTGTCATTTCTTTAAATCGCACAAACCCCTCTTCGTGTCCTACCAGTTGGTCACCCGTTAAACTATTTACTATCGCCACTCCCGTAACTACCATATGGGTCGTACCTGACAATAGGTGGATTATTCTCTCTGCATCTTTTTTATCTGTTGGTTTACCGACTAGTTCCCCAGCTACACCTGCCTGCGCAGGCAGGTATACGATCGTATCCCCCCCTATGATCAAGGCATCGTCAAATTGACTCATCACACTCAGGGCTTTTTGGAGCGCCAGTTCCTCAACCAGTTCTACGGGGTCATCAGTCTTGATCTTACTTTCGTCATATCCCGACTCGACCACCTCGAACTCCACCCCTAATCTTTCGAGTATTTCTCTTCTTCTAGCTGACCCACTGGCTAAAATAATTTGTTGCATGAGTATATTTTACACGACTACCCTTGGCACACACTAAATCCACACCCATAGCACTTGGCGCACCCCTCTTCTATGGCTAAGCTCCCTCCGCACTCCGGGCAAATCTCCAAATGCTTTCCTATATGCCGCATGCTGCTAGCCGTACGCTGTTTTAATGTTTCTGTCTTAATCTTGCTTTGAATTATTTGCGATTTACCGCCAGCTGTAGGCTGTACGCCGTTAGCTACTCCCGATCCTACCGATAATATCTGTACGTCTTTGCTCCCATCGCGATAGATAGTGATGCCCTTGCACCCTAGCTTCCAAGCTAGCATATAAGCATTGGCAACTTCGTCAATTGTCGCCGAATGCGGGAAATTAATTGTTTTCGACACTGCATTGTCGGTATAGCGCTGCCAGGCAGCCTGCATCTTCACGTGCCATTCAGGTGAGATATCGTGTGCTGTCCTATATACCTTTTTCACTTCTTCTGGCACTCCAGACACACTTGTCACCGCTCCACTACTAGCTACTTCTCGCACAATGCGATCTCTCACTTTATGTTCAGCGTCGCCGTCCGCCCACAAAGCTTGCGCTAATTCTTTTTCAAAATACTTGTTGATATATGACAGCCCATTATCTTCAACTACATTCTTGGTATAAGCCAAAGCAAATACCGGCTCTATCCCACTACTAGCATCAGACAACATCGAGATACTACCCGTGGGAGCAATCGTGGTGATAGCCACATTCCTCACTTTTTTACCTGATTTTACGAAACTACTTTCTTTCCATCTGGGGAAAGCTCCTTTTTCTTTTGCCAGTTCTTCACTCATCTGCCATGATTCATCCTGGACAAATTTGGCGATTTTTTTCGCTAGCTTTACCCCTTCTTCACTATCATAGGCAACCCTTAGCTGGTAAAGCATATCAGCCCATCCCATTACTCCAAGGCCAATTCTTCTATTGGCTCTAACCGTCTCTGTGATTTGTGGCAATGGATATTTACAGGCATCAATCACATTATCAAGCATCCTCACACCTGTCCTCACCACAAATCGCAACCGATCCCAATTGATCCCCAATTTGAGAATTTGAGAATTTGAGATTGGAGAATTTACCATCTTCGCCAAATTGATGCTTCCTAGATTACAAGCATCAAATGGATGAAGTGGTTGTTCGCCACATGGATTGGTCGCATCTATCCGACCATATTTTTTCAGTAATGGATTATTCCGATTAATCGGATCGAGGAAGATGAGTCCCGGGTCCCCCGTTCTCCAAGCCATCGAGACTAGTTGAGACATCAGCGTTCGAGCTTGCATGGTTTGGACTATTTCTCCGGTTCGTTGATTACGCAAATGCCACTGTTTATTTTGGTCGACTGCTTCCATGAAATCATCTGTTACCCCAATTGATATATTAAAGTTTTCTATCTCCCCCCGCTCTGCTTTAGCAGAAATAAAATCCAAGATATCCGGGTGATCTACGTTTAGGATACCCATATTTGCCCCTCTCTTTTTCCCTCCCTGCATCACTTGGCGAGTAGCGATATCAAACACCTTCATAAATGACACGGGGCCTGTCGCAAATCCACCCGAGGACTTAGTGACAACATCACCTCGCGGCCGCAGTTTGGAAAAGTTAAATCCCGTTCCCCCACCTCGCTGGTGTACCATCGCCATCCATTTAACCGCATCAAATATCCCTTCCATCGAGTCCTCAACCGGCAAGACAAAACAATTAGCTAGTTGTGATTGGGGAGTACCCGCATTGTTCAGTGTCCGTCCCGCTGGCAAAAACTCTAACCTACTCATCACTTCATAAAAATCAGTCTCTATCTGTTTCCTTTTTACAGCTTTTTCTACAATCGCCAGATTCTTGGCTACTCGTCTAAAAAGCTCTGATGGTGTCTCGATTACTTTGCCGTCATTGTCTTTGAGTAAATATCTATTGGATAATACCTTGAGTTGATTAGGAGACAAGTCAAGATCATCTTTTACTCCGATTATTCGCTCCACTCTCCGCTCGTCACTGCGGGCGGCACGGTAAAGAATATAGGCTTTGGCAGTTTTATAATGCCCAGCCGCCATTAGTACCTGCTCTGCTAGATCCTGGATCTCCTCCACACCCGGTGTGTGGGCACCCTTCACACCGGGTGTGTGGGCCTTTTCCATAATTGATACTACTATCTCCGACAGTCTTTTTGCTTCTTTCTCATCATACTCATCTGTTTCTTTCCCTGCTTTCCAGATAGCTCCTGCCAATTTGGCCAGTGAAAACTCGACTTCTCTTCCATCTCGCTTGATGATTTTAGTTATCCGCATACACTGTACCCGCAATCGATACACTTCGAGCATCCGTCTTGTTTGTGTAGCTTACCGCCGCATTCGGGACAAGCTTCGCCTAGTGTTCCAGTGTTCCGGTTTTCCTGTGATCCCGTAATTACTGGAGTACTGGATGACTGGATGACTGGAGTACTCGTAGTACTTAGCACCTGATCCCCTTTGCTCCCATCTCTATATATTGTCACTCCCTTGCACCCTAGTTTCCAGGCCATCATATATGTTTCTTTCACATCGCCTATGGTCGCCTCATGTCCGAAGTTAACCGTTTTAGAAATCGAATTATCGAAGTATTTCTGCCAAGCGGCTTGGATTTTGACATGCCATTCTGGACTTATTTGATGAGTCGTCACAAACAATTTCTTCTCTTCACTAGTCAAGTCACTCATGTCTCCCTGTCCTATTCGTTCCCAAGCTTTCTCAATTTGAGAATTTGAGAATTTATGATTTGAAAATTTGTTTTCCAAGCATTCTTGGAAAACTGGATCCACCATCAGTAGTTCTTTGGTGGAGTGATTACTTTTATCATCTTCATAAAAAGTTCGCCGTTTAGTAACGAGCGAGAATACTGGCTCGATCCCACTACTGGTATCAGCTATGATCGAGATCGTTCCAGTTGGGGCGATCATCGTCACTGCACAATTTCGCATTGGCTGACCTTTAGCTGGATAAATCGATAGGTCCCAATTGGGGAAATTCCCTCTTACTTCCGCCAGTTCTGCCGACATCTCCGATGCAGCCTCATATATAAACTTGGCGAGTTCTTTTGCTACTTTTACCGCTTCATTACTGTTGTAGGGAATCCCCATTTTATAAAGCAAATGTGCAAATCCCATCACCCCTAGTCCTATCCGTCTATTGCCGTTTTTCACCGTCGCTTCTATCTCAGGTACCGGATAAGTATTCACCTCGATCATATTATCGAGGAATCTCACTCCGAGTCTCACCGTCTCTTTTAAGTCATCCCAATTTATTTCATATTTGAGAATTTGAGAATTTGTGATTTTTGATTTCGTCACTTTCAAGTGACGAACCAAATCGATGCTCGTCAAATTACATGATTCGTATGGGAATAGTGCTATCTCCCCGCAAGGATTGGTCGCATCAAGTTTTCCAAAATTGGGGACCGTATTACCTCTTTCGGTGGTATCTAGGAACAGGAGACCTGGGTCACCAGATTTCCAGGCTTGTTCAGCGATTTTGTTAAACAAAGTCTTTGCTTTCACCCGTTTTACTACCTCTCCATTTCTGGGGTTTACTAGATTCCAGTATTTATCAGCAACCACTGCCTGCATAAACGAATCAGTTACTCCCACCGACACATTAAAATTCTTGATCGTTCCATCGGTATCTTTCAGATCAATAAATTCTTCGATGTCAGGATGGTTAACATTTAAAATCCCGATGTTCGCTCCCTGTCTTTTCGCGCCTTGTAATATTTGTGATAGGGCCGCCGAATAAGCTTTAAGGAAATCAACTGGTCCAGAAGCCGCTCCAGGTACATTTTTTACTTTATCCCCATGAGGTCTGATTTTGGAGAAATTAAACCCTGTTCCTCCATTATTTTTATGTACCACCGCGGCGTCTCCCAGGGTTTTAAAAATCTTCCCGATTGAGTCCTCGATCGGTAGTACGAAACACGAAGACAATTGGCCTGTGCCACCAGGGTTTCCCGCCTCAAACATAGCCTTGCCAGCGCATACCATCTTCATCGATACCATTCGTTCATAAAATTTATTAGCCATTTCCATCACGATCCCATTCCCTGCCCAGTTAACTTCTGGTTTCGCCATATGATAAGCCACTCTCCAGAGCATTTCTCCCACACTCTCTACCACTTTTCCGTCCATATCCGTTCGCAAATACCGTTTCCTAGCTACCTGCAACGCATTCTTGGTTAATTTTGGTTCAATTATTTTTGGTTTTGTCATATTTTTCGATATTCGATATTCTTGTTCTTTGTTCTACTTATCGCACTTACTATACGCGCAAGATGGGCAAGTTGAACATCCTTCTTCTATCCGCATCGGTGTTCCACATTCTGGACAAAGCTGTTCTGATGTCACTTGGGTCTCAATTTTTGTTTCATAAGGTCCCGATTTCTTCTCTAGTACCACTTGCTCACGCGATCCTTCTACATATACCGTCATCCCTTTAAGCCCCAGTTCCCATCCTAGTTGATAGGCGACAGCCACATCCGCCGGCTTAGCCGAAGGTGGGAAATTAATCGTTTTACTAATTGAATTATCGATCCATTTTTGCATCACTGCCTGCATTCGTACGTGTTCAGACACCGATAGGTCAGAAGAGACTACGCATACCTCAGTGATTTCCTTTGGTACCCCCTCTATCCCTTTCAAACTCCCGCCATTTGCTCTCACCTTTTCAAACAATTTATTCCGCTCACTTTTGGATAGTCCGGCTTTTTTCATCGCTGATTCAAACAAAGAGCTTTCGTAGTACATCTCTCTCCATTCTTTCCCTTCTTTCTCCGCTCCTTCTCTCGTATGTCTTACATAAGACAAAGCAAACACCGGTTCACATCCATATCCTTCTAGTCCAGAAATTGTCGCAATCGAACCTGTTGGAGCCACAGTAGTTTGCGCCCCGTTACGAATACCATATTTTTTGAGTTCGACTAGTAGTTTCTTCCACTCTACGCTTGGTCGACCAAAATCAGTTTTATGTGAAACGAGTGGTTTCGGTACCGTCCATACTATTTGTTGTGGATCATAAATACTCCCGTTAATTCCCGGGAATGGTCCCCGGATTCTGGCTAGTTCGATCGAAGCTGTCATACTATGATATCTGATAAACTCCATGATTTGACTGGCGAGCTCTTGGCCCTTGGCACTGCCATATCTCACGCCGGTTAAATACATCATGTCGGCCATTCCCATCACCGACAAACCAATTCTTCGCACTTTCCTTGCCGCTTCTTCGATTTCCGGTACCGCCGAAACATATTTGTTTGCATCAACCACGTTATCTAGGAATCGCACTGATAATTGCACTGTCTCTGCTAATTTGTTCCAATCAACTTGATAGCCGTCCCCCTTGATTTTTTTAACGTGTTCTCTCAAATTAATACTTCCTAAACAACAATTTTCGTAAGGCCCGAGGAATTGTTCACCACATGGGTTAGTCGCTTCTAGTTTATAAAGATGTGGCACTGGATTACTTCTATTGGCTTCATCCAAAAACAACACTCCTGGCTCGCCATTTTTATAAGCACTCGTGACAATTGCCTCAAACAGTTCACGGGCTGGCATCATCCTATACATCTCCCCGTTTTCAGGGTGACGTAGCGTGAAATCATCATCATTCTTGACCGCTTTCATAAATTCATCTGTTATCCCAACCGAAATATTAAAATTGGTGATGTTGCCTTCTTCAGATTTACATTTCACAAACTCAAGAATGTCTGGGTGCCACACAGGCAGGACCGCCATCGCGGCGCTACGTCTACCCCCACCCTGTCCAATTACCCAAAAAGCTGTGTCATAAACCTTGATAAACGAGACGGCTCCCGTTGCTTTACCTTTGGTAGTAGAAATCGTTGCATCTTTTGGGCGGATTCTCCCAAACGAAAATCCGACCCCTCCACCAGTCTGTAGCGTTAGGATTGCTTTGCGTAGTACCGAAAAAATACTATCAGAGCCTTTCCCTAGATCATCTTCAATTGGCAAAACGAAACAATTAGCCAGTTGACCGTACTTTGTCCCAGCATTCGCCATCGTCCTTCCATTTGGGACAAACCGGAGTTCATACAGCATCTCAAAAAACTTTTCTCTCACTTCCATCGAGGTCTCACCACTACTACGATAGTTATTCTCTGCTTCAGCTACCACTCTCGATGTCCTCATCAAGATCTCGGCCGGTGACTCGACTGGCTGGCCAGCTTCATCACGCAGACTATATCTATTGACCATGATGGCCGCGGCATTTTTATTTAGTTTCGTGATTTTCATTCCGTACCTTCCTGCAATTTTTTGATTTCTTCATTAAAATCATTGAGAGATTCGAACTCGCGATATACCGAAGCGAAGAGTAAATATGCTAGTGGATCAATCTTTTTTAAACGATTGATCACAAGATTTCCGATTTCCCAACTGCGGACTTCCGTGGTAGTTTTACGTCTCAAGATCCGCTCCACTTCGTCCACCATCTCTTCGATCTGTTCCATGGTCACTGGTCTTTTCCAGGTAGCCTTCATGATGCCACGTCTGAGTTTCTCACGATCAAAGTCTTCTATCTTGCCAGATTTCTTGACTACCTTAATATCCACTCCTTCTGCTCTCTCATAGGTAGTGAAGCGCTTGCCACACTTGATACACTCTCTCCGCCGCCTCATGGTTCCACCTTCTGCTGTGATCCTAGACTCAAGAACATTGGTATTATCGTTGTGGCAGTATGGGCATTGCATATTTATCTCGCCTCCTGGCGGTAGTTAGGGATTAAAAACCCTACATATAGTAGGGCCTATTCACCGTACGCCCTACGGGCAGTGAGTGTCAACTAGCAACGACCATATCAAATAGGAGCAAAAGTTTTACTCCACCTGGGCGCGTATTTTTTGGTCACATTCTTCACATATTTGACATGGTCCCAATTTTTTTGGATCCAGCTTGCAAACCACACATTTCCCATCATGATCAAACGAGTACGTTTCATCAGCTTCTTTAAAGTCCACGACGTCCGACATAACATTATTATTTCTCCAGTCATCCTGTTTTAACCCCACATCTGCTGCCCCACATGACCCACGAGTTTCCATCAATTCATTTCCACCAGACATTAAAAATTGTCTTTGTACGCTCATCCACACTTTCTCGTCTTGAAACATCTGTAATGGATTTATCCAGTCTACTTCTCTCTTCCCTCTTTTTTCTGTCTCATACCTAGTCTTCACACTCATCTGAAAAGCATCAAAAATTTGTTTCACATTCTCAATATTTCCCGTGTACAATTCATGCAACATAGCACTTACTATTTCATGAGACATTGTCTCTACCCAATCTGGCAAAACATCTTTTTTATCAATTCCACATTCCCTCACTACCTCTTCAAATTTAGCTCTAGTCACAAACGGATTGGCTACAAACTCCAAATGATCACCATCTCTCCATCTATTAACTCCAGATAAATAATTAGATAATACTTGCAAGTCTTGTAATTCAAACTGATTATTTCGAATCGCCGTAGCTCTAATCTGGTCATGTTCTTGCTTCTCGTAAACATATATCATGCTATAGCCACCCATATTCGAGTCGTCTGGATCAGTCGGACTCATCAGTACCACCACTTGGCCAGGTTCCAATATCTTTAGTTTCTGCTCTAACTCAATTACACCCTTCTTCTCACTTTCTACGCGCTCCAAACTTACTCCCGCTTTTTCTCTAATTAGGATTGCGTCAGTGGTCATTTGCAATAGTGTTTTATCGCCAAAATCAGGCGAGTATAAGACGCCCTCTTTCAATTCCAGACGATACTCCCGATAGTTAACTCCAAACACATGCTCTGCCGCCCAATTCACATTATTTGAATCAATTACTTTCCCCAAAACCTCATCAGTTGCACCATACGCTTCTTTTAACCACAAATAATAATAAACAGAATACTGTTTTCGATACTCCGATTCTTTACCTGCAAAATTTATCTCTGGACTCACTCTTACTCCTTAAACCCCTCGCTCGGGGGTCAGATAAAGGTAATTTGAGAGGTAGTTCCCGACTTTGACGGTTGCGGCACAGCGCTAGAGTTACACTAGCTTCCTTGATCTCTCAAACTTCTTAAATTTTTAAATACCCATCCATCCTAAAGCTAAAAAACCATCTTATCAATATGTCCTATTCTCTCTTTTCTATATCAATCCAGGCACAATTCCGCCACTCTTGCCCTCGATCTCTCAACTTCACTATAAACACTCAATACTACTTCGTGGACTCTTCCCTCGGTTGCCATCAGATACCCCTCTACCCATCTCTCATAAGTAGGATCTCCAAACATCTGACATTGATTCCTATCGCTTTCAATTAATATTCGCATTTCAGTATAGTAAGTTTTTAGGTAATATAAACCTTTTATCAGGGTGTAGACACCTCTTTCTACGTTTTTGGCTTGCACGAGTCTCACGCCACAAATAACTCTTTCTTTCCCCAACTCGCCAGCCAATTTAATCTTGTTTTCTCCTTTAGAAAATAAATAATTTGGTATTGCTTTAGCCACATTCATAGTTCCACAATCGAGAATCTCGTCTTGAGATCTCATTTGTCTAGCCAGCTCATTAGTATCGATTGATTGTCCAAAGTCACCTCCGACGAGTCCCATCTTCGTCATGACTCCCGAAAGCGAGGCCATATATAACGACATTCCCCCCACCGATATTCCTACAAAGAGCAGTAAATACACCAACCAGTTATTAACTTTCATTAAACCTCATTTAAAATCAATTAGCCTAAATAGTCCACTATAAAACGCGCATACACTTCAGTGATTTTCTGTAGAGATTCGAGGTCGACCCATTCGCCTTTACCATGTTCTCCTCCTCCATCAGGGCCAAAACCCATGATCGTCGGAATATCTCGCTTTACCATCATCCAGCCATCAGTCGCTGGACCAGACACTCTAGCCTCAGGCTCATAACCAAGTACAGCTTTAGCCGACTTCTGCAACGATAATACCAGTGGGTCATGTGGATCGATCTCCACTGCTGGCACATAAATCAAATCTTGAATTTCATAAGGAACACCCAGTTTTTGTAGTCTCTCTATCATGAGGATCTTCACCTGAGCATCACTGTTTCCTGGCAGTAGTCGCACGTCTCCATAGGCTTCACAGCTTGCTGGCACTACATTCATTGCTACTCCCCCACTCATTTTTGTAGGGAAAGTAAACATCGGCTTACGACCTTCAAACATTTTCGAAGTTTTATACGGGATTTCTAGTCCCTGCAATGCTTCCACAATTTTCGCCATATCGACGATTGCGTTGTGTCCAGATTCTCCCCTTTCCCAGGCAGATACTCCTGTGTGAACTGCCTCACCTTTTGTAACAATTTTAAAGCGATACCCTCCACGTTGCGAAGTTCTCACATATTTACTCCCATGCTCACCGATAAAACACGCTTTTGGGACTGAGCCCTGGTCGAGCAAGTACTGAGTACCATAAGGGCTACAGGCTCCCGTCTCTTCGTCAACTACAAATGCGAGAGTCAATTTCCCCTTGAGTTTTACTTTGGCATCAATTAAAGCTTTAACCGCAAATACATATGCCGAGAGGGTTGCTTTCATGTCTAGTGAGCCAAGACCATATACTCGTCCATTTCTCACTATCCCCGAATAAGGGGATATCATATCTCTACCCTCTGGAGGAATAGTATCCATATGCCCGTTGAGCATCAGCCCCATCCGTCCACGCTTTTCTCCCCATTCGACGATTACGTTGGGGCGTTCTTTACTTGCTCCAAGATACTTCGGAGAAAGTCCAATGCTTTTTAGTTTCTCGAAAATCAAAGTAGGGACTTCACCCTCGACAGGTTCGTGTAGAGGAGAATCTTGCGGGGTATGGGGATTAGGACTTTTACTTTTGACCAAACTAGAAACGAATGCTACCTCTTCATCGAAAGATGCTTTAACTGCTTTAGCAATAGTTGAGTTCAAGGATGTTGTGCTCACGCTGTCTGGAATTGTACACCTCAGGTCAAATTAGAGCAATAAATCAGCTCGTTTATTATTTTGTGATAGCCTGGAGTGCTTTTTCTAAAGTTTCTTCTTTTCCGAGTCTAAAAGTATCGATAGCTAAATCATATAGCTCTGGTTTCCAGAAATATATTGGCTCATCTGTCGACATAGTGCCTGGGTTTACCACCCACTCTTTCCACTCCTGGCTATACATTTTTATCCATTTTTCTAAATTTTTCTGTTCTCGCACAAAAATGTGCTCTTTAGCTTCAATAATCGAAATGTCATCGCGGTTGGCTATTCGGTCTACCCTCACTGCGTCATCCGAGCAGTAAACGAGGATTTTCAGCGTATCAGGTGCTCCTTGAGCCAAAAATCCGGACAACCAGGATTCATACACATAATGTTTTTTTGTAAACAAATTGTCTCGCATCTGGTAATCTACTTTTCTGTCAAAATCATCAGGATAGGCCGTAGCGGCATGATGTACCGACTGTTTAGGATCAAAATATCCATTATCGATGGCATATTGACGCATGAAATCACCACCAGAATGATAGTGGAAACCGAGGTGTGAGGCTAAATGTTTACCTAAAGTCGTAGAACCCGCCCCAGGCAACCCAGAAATCGTAACATTCTTATATTTTGTCTTGACAGTCGCCGAATCATTCGTCATAGATAAAAGCGAGTATATCACGGCTTCTGAGTCTAGTATAATGGTTGCATGCCAATCAATTCTTTTCTCAACATCTTACGTACCAAGCTTCAAAAAAAGTCCCTCCCCCCGGTTTATTCCAAAAAAACATTTATTCTAGTTGCTCTCTCCATATTCTTTGTTATTTGTTCTTTGTTCTTATTTCTTAAAGACCTTCCCTCACCTACGAGTCTAGGTAAGCCCAGCTCTTATCCGATCTCGACCAAAATTCTCGATCGAAATGGTGAATTGCTTTATGAAATTTATGATGATCAAAATCGCACCCCGATCAAATTAGACACATTGCCTCCATACCTCAAAGAAGCCACTGTTGCTATCGAAGATAAAAATTTCTATAAACATCATGGTTTTGATACCGGAGGACTCCTTCGCGCCGGATGGAAAACGATTACCGGCCAAAGACTCGAAGGTGGCTCCACCATCACCCAGCAACTAGTCAAAGTGGCTCTTCTGACACCTGAGAGGACGATTTCTCGCAAAATTAAGGAAGCTATCCTTACAGTTGCAACGGAAGTTTTGTACAGCAAAAATCAAATCTTAGAAATGTATCTCAATCATATTCCCTACGGTGGCACCGCCTACGGTATCGAGGCCGCCGCTCATCGTTTCTTCAACAAAGATGCCAAGGATCTGACTATTTCAGAATCTACCCTTCTCGTAGGTTTGCCTCAAGCACCCTCAAAATACTCTCCTTTTGCTAATCCCGATTCCGCCAAAGATCGTCAGTCATTAGTTCTCAAACGTATGGTAGAAGATAAATACCTTACCGAGGAGCAAGCCACTATCGCCAAAAACGAAGAGCTCCATTATGCTGACGCGGGCACTGATATTAGCGCACCCCATTTCGTCATGTACGTCAGAGAGCTACTAGAAGCAAAATATGGGGTTCAAACACTTGAACAAGGTGGGCTTCGGGTCACGACCACCCTCGATTTAAATCTCCAAAATGCCGCCCAAGCTACCCTTTCTGCCGAAATGGCGACTCTCAAAAAATTAAAAATTAGCAATGGTGCCGCCCTTGTGACCAACCCTAGCACCGGCGAGATTCTTACTATGATCGGCTCTAAAGATTATTTTTCTACTGATATTGACGGCAAAGTCAACGTCACTACTCGCCTCAGGCAACCAGGATCATCTATCAAGCCTCTCAATTATGCTCTCGGACTTGAAACTAAGATTATCACCCCTTCGACTATGCTTTTAGATACTCCCGTATGTTTTGAAGTTGTGGGTCAAGCCAATTACTGTCCCAAAAACTACGACAATACTTTTAGGGGCCTTACGCAAATCCGCTTTGCTCTTGGCAATTCTTACAACATCGCCGCCGTCAAAGTTTTGGCTCTTAATAGTCTTGAAGGTTTTATTAGTTTCGCCCGCAAGCTGGGTATCACGTCCTGGACCGACCCTTCTCAATACGGTCTTTCCCTCACGCTCGGTGGCGGTGAAGTTATGATGACTGATATGACTACCGCCTTTGGCGTCTTCGCCAACCAAGGAGTCAAAGTCCCACTCCACGCCATCCTCAAAGTCGAAGATAACACCGGCAAAGTGCTCGAAGAATACAATCCTGCAGATGGCCTACGCACTGGAGAAAAAGTTCTCTCCGAAGAAACTTCGTTCCTTATCTCTCACATTCTCTCAGACAACAACGCTCGCTCTTCCGCCTTTGGTACAAACTCGGTCTTAAATGTTCCTGGTAAAACCGTTTCTGTCAAAACTGGTACTACCAATAATCTGAGGGACAACTGGACTATTGGCTATACTCCCACGTTGCTCGTTGCCACTTGGGTCGGCAACAACGACAACTCGCCGATGAGTTATGTTGCTTCAGGTGTTACGGGAGCCTCCCCTATTTGGCAAAAAATCATGAAGTATGCACTCAAGGACGTCAAAACTCCTGGGCTGGTAAAGCCTGAAGGCATCGAAGGAGCCAGCGTCTGTAGCAATTCTGGTACGCTTCCCACTCCTGAATCTCCCTGTGAAACCCGCTATGAATACTTTATCAAAGACACTATCCCGACAGTCAGCACTATCACCAAACGAGAATTATTCGTCAACAAGATCACCCATCATCCACCCAACAATGAGGCCGAATTTGCTGACGTAGAACCACGCGAACAAACTGTGGCGGCAGATCCCTTCATCAAAGATTATTGCATCGACTGCGAACCCTATCCAGAAGGTTATAGTGAGCCACCTATCAACATACCCGCTCCATGAAAAAATTGCTTATTATTCTCGGGTTAATGTTAGTTATCTTCGCTGTTTATGTGACATTTTTCTCACCTTCTACTTTGCCCATTTCCCCTCTCGGCTCTGTTTTACCATCACTGGAACACAAGAATACTGGGAAAATGGATTACGTCATATTTGGCTTTGCTCCTTACTGGAATCTCAAAAAATTAACTCCCGAATCATTAAATAACATTACTCATTTCGCTTATTTTCATCTTCTTTTAAATGGTGATGGTTCTATCTATACCAAAGTTAACAAAAAGTCCGAGGACCCTGGTTATACCAATTACAAAAGGTTAAACGCCGGCACAATTAGCTATGACAGCAAGCCGCTGATTATTACTTTCATGCCCGAAAGTCAGACCGCTCTAGCCTCCTCCATTGGATCATCCCTTTCGCGTCAGAGAACTATCAGTACGATCAAAAATGTGTTAGCAGAAAGTGGAGCCATGGGAGTAAATATTGACTACGAGCCAGTTGTTGACATCTCTCAGGGTGTCAGAGACAACTTCACTCTATTCATCAAAGAATTGCGCTCTAGTTTGGCATCAACTAACTCGAAACAGTTAACTATCAGCATCTATGCTTCTACTGGTTCGAGGCCTCGACTTTGGGACCTTACCGCCCTTTCTAACCTCGTCGATTATTTTGTAGTCATGTCGTACGACTACACTATGCCAGGCTCTAGTACGGCCGGCCCCAACGCTCCCCTTAGAGGATCTGGCAATCTCTTTGAGCACGACATTATCAAGAATATCGCAGAGCTCACAAAATCGGTTCCAAGCACCAAACTATTACTGGGCATCCCCTTTTATGGTTACGAGTGGGATACGGTCGATAGTTCGAAATATGCGCCCGTAGAATCAAAGGGTTCTACCGCTTCATTTGAACGAATTCAAAAAATGCTCGATGACAAAACTCTCGAACTAGTCTGGGATCGCAATACCCTCACCCCTTATGGTATCGCCACAGGCAGTGGACAAACCTCACAAATATATTTTGAAAACGAGACTTCGCTCAGGCTCAAAATGGATTTCGTTAAATCAGCTAGTCTTGGTGGTATCGCCATTTGGGCCCTAGGGTACGAAGGTAATAACTCTTGGGTCTGGCCCATTATCAATCAACTCAATCAGTAATCATTCATTGCACCTTGTGAC
>Ga0194063_10000816_pt1 | contig 21695 bp, 23 predicted proteins | sample SepL3720m_MetaG_FD_155459 | JGI IMG/M metagenome (GOLD analysis project Ga0194063, IMG submission 155459) | Anoxic zone freshwater microbial communities from boreal shield lake in IISD Experimental Lakes Area, Ontario, Canada - Sep2016-L373-20m | ecosystem: Environmental > Aquatic > Freshwater...
AGATAATCACTTCCTGAATCGGGGATAGTGCTCAGGATGCCCAGCCGGAAACCACCCTCCGAAACATTCTGCCCCACAACCTCGAGGGTTCCCTCCACCCGGATGGATTCCCCGTCCGCCAGCTTCAAACGATCGAATGGGATAAGGTGCTGGTTTTTAAAGACGGGCGGACGAGCAGGATCGGGCATCAAGGTGACCGTGTAGCCGTCGGGCCCGCCCTCAACCTGCCGCGTGGGCAGACTTTGTGAAACCTCAAAGGTTTGCTCCGCTGCGATGGCGGCCGCTGGCAGCAGCGCAATCGCAATGCTTAGTAGTATCCGGCGCGTCGAATGTTTCATTGTCATGGGTATAGATGGCGTTTTTTTGCTGGGAAACCTTAGGGGAGCAGCTTGTCGTCCGTGATCAAGTCCGCCGGATTGCGGGGGCTGTTCGTGTCGTCTTTGGTGTAGAGAGAAGCGACATGACCGTCGCAGAAAAGGACATTTGCCTTCCCATTGTGACGGGCCCCGATCCCAATCGGTCCAAGGCCAATTTCCTGTGGATTTGTCAACGTAAATGCGATTCGCTCCGTTTGTTTCGTCGGAGGCATTGTCCGCCATAAGGATCGTGGCGGATGGTTTCTTCACGGCCGCGAGCTTTCGCACTTGGTATGTTGGAGTGGATCCCAGCCCCTGAAAACCCATGACATGAACGTTCCCGGTATAGTCGTAATAGCAGTTGGAACCGGATTTTGTTTGAGCCGGGCAGTTCCAAATCGTCTTGGCTCGAGCGGCCGTAAAATCCGCGTCACTCATGTCATCGTATCCCGCCAAAGTGCCGAATGTCGCACCGCGATTGAGGCAGCGGTTTCCGTTTTGAATCAGCCACGGGAAATAACCGTCGTTGTCTCCCGCATAAGCAAAAATCAGCTCGCCAGTCCTCCGGAGGTTGTTGGCGCAGGCCGCGCCCTGCGCCTGGCGCACCATTCGGCTCCCAACTGGAAACAGCAGCGCAGCCAGCATGGCGATGATCGCAATAACCACGAGAAGCTCCACGAGAGTGAACCCAATCCACGATGGCATTTGTCGCCGGGACACCGTGCTCCCGTCACGGGAACCGTCAGAGGAGGAAGATGGGTGGGAGAACGTCATTGCGTCGCTTGGTTTGCAGACTATCCCAGCTCCGCCATGCGAGTCAATGAAAAATTGCATTGTATTATGCAATGAAACATTTCGATCCGGTGGCCGATCGCGGGAATCTGTTTCCGGACTGAATTTGCGTGGTGCGTTGATGGAGGCGTAATACTGCACTGCCTCAAACTGGGGAACGTCTGGCAGAAACGAAAACGAGGATCGGGCTGAAAGCCAGGAGCAAAGCGAGCGGGCCCGGCTCGGGAATCGCGCTGAGGATAGCCGATTTGTAGTTGGCGATCTGGACGCTGTAGGTGACGCTCTTTATTTGTAAAGCCACCTCCGTGCGTTGGAACTCACCCATGCGATCACGGTTGTCCGCCCGTTTCATGGCGGCGGGCAGACCGAACTGGTCAAGTAGCCCAAAGTTTACGGGTTCGACACCGGGTTTGTCAGCTTCGTCCGCGGATGGGATCCGCTCCGCTCAGAAGACTTCGGGTTCCTCTGGGAGCACCTCGTCCTGGAATATCTCCAGGCCCACCTGCCCGATTTTCCCATCCGCTACTGGCGTGACAAATCCGGTCGCGAAGTGGACTTCGTGATCGCCCGGGCGCGGGAAAATGTGGACGCGATCAAGTGCAAATGGGATCCCAAAGCGCTCGATCCCGCCGCCCTCCACGCATTCCGAAGCCTCCACCCGAAGGGCCGGAATTTTCTCGTCACCCCGTCGGCCACGCTCCCTTACCGAAAAAAATCCGGCTGTCTCGAAATCCTCGTCTGCTCCCCCGACGGACTGCTCTCTTGAAATGGAGAGCGGGCGCCTCTGGCTGCCTTGATGCCCTCTTCCATTCTTCATCCCAAAATAATCCGCGGAAATCCGCGCGAATCTGTGCCCCAATAAATCCGCCGCCTGCTTCCAGCATATCAAGAAAATGCAAGAATATGCACACTGACCCCCAGTTTTCAGTGTGAAAAATACTTGCTGGATACGCCAGCGGCGTATATTTTAACCTAATGGTATTTGAAGAACTCTCCGGATTCACCAAGGCGGTTCTCCGCCTTCTCGATGACGGGAGCTACGCCGAACTTCAATACAGCCTGGCCGAACGGCCCGACGCCGGCCCCGTCATTGCCCGATCCGGGGGACTGAGAAAAATTCGTTGGGCCCGCTCCGGCGGCGGCAAGAGAGGCGGCGTGCGCGTGATTTATTATTGGTGGATGGAAGGAAGCGGCATCCTGCTCGCGGACATCTTTCCGAAAAACGAAAAAGAAAACCTGAGCGCCGCGGAACTCGCCGCGCTTCGCAAAAAACTGGAGGAATGGAAAAATGAAAAAGCCACTCGGTAGCCGGCTCGCGACGGCCTTGGATGAAGCAAATGCCGTCGCCCGCGGAGAACGCCCCCCCTCCCGTGTCTGGAAAATTTCCCGACACGCCGATGGCACATGGGCCCGCCGCCTGCTCGACCCGGCGAAAATTCAGTCCGCCAACAAAGCGGCCTACGACAAGCGCCAGGTAGTCGAAGCGCGCCATGCGCTCGGCTTGTCCCAGACAAGATTTGCCGGGCTACTGGGCGTGTCGGTGGATACTTTGCAGAACTGGGAGCAGGGCCGCCGCCGACCGACCGGCGCGGCTTGCGTGCTGCTGCGCGTCGCCGCCAAGAATCCCGACGCCGTCCTCGCTGCGGCGTAGGCGCGGAGGCGGGAAACCCTGGGCTCTGGCCGTTCAGGTGGCAGTGGCGCACCGAAGCGCACGATGGAGCGCACGCTTCCAGCGTGCATGGCTCGGCATCCTGCCGGGCCAATTCCCCCTGGCCAATTTTCCGGAAAAGACAATTCCCCCCCTATCCAATTTCCCGGCAGGATGCCGGAAAAAGCACCCAAGATGGGCGCGCTCCAAACGGAATTGACTGTCTCCAGGCTCATGGTTCCCTGGAGGGACGGGCTCTGTCCCGTCCGACTTTTCCATTCCCCATTCCTCATTCGTGCCGCAGGCGCGCAAACAAAGTCGGCGCTGACGGAGCAGCGCCCTCCAATCCCCGAGCGGATCCGGCAAGCCAGTCTCGGAGCGACTTCGGGGGTTTTTGTGCGGTTTTTTTCGAGCTCTCGATCGATATCCGGACGGCTCGGCGATGCGTTCGACTTTTTGGCAGGGCTGCCATTTCGGCTTGTTGCTGCACCGGTTGGCTGGCATCCTGAGCTTGATGTCCGACGACCCGCTGCACCAGCCGCACGACAAGCTTTTCAAAGCGGGCTTTCGCGACCCGGCCAATGCGGCTGCATTTCTCAAGGATCAGATCCCGCCCGCCTTGGCCGACGTGATCGCGTGGGAAGACATGCGGCTCGAGCCCGGCACGTTCGTGGACTCGCAGTTCCGCGAATCCGAGAGCGACCTGCTCTTCGCCGCGCCTGTCTCCGGCACCGGCTGCTTCCTCTACATCCTCTTCGAGCACCAACGGGCCAAAGACCCGTGGATCGCGCTGCGCCTGCTGCGCTATATGGTGAGGATCTGGGAGGAGTTTCTCAAAAAACACCCGCACGCCGAAAAGCTTCCGGCGATCCTGCCGGTCGTCCTCGCGCAAAACGCGGAGACATGGCAGATCCCGACCCGGTTCGCCGACCTGCTCGACCTCCCCGCAGGCGGTGCCCTCGCCGGTCGGGTTCCCGATTTTCTCTTCCCTCTCATCCAACTTGCCGACATTCCGTTCGACAAAATTGTTGGCACGCCGGCCGGCATCCTCACCCTGCGGGTGTTGAAGGCGGAGCGCGAAGCAAAGCTGCTCGGGAATGAGGTTTGGGACGAACCCCTTTTGGCCCGTGTGCCAAGGGAGATTTTTGAGATGATCCTCCTCTACATCTTCTCGAACGCCAACATTGACAAAAAGGGCTTTGCCCATAAAGTGAAAACACTGAAATCAGCAGAAATCAAGGATACCGCCATGACACTCGCCCAACAGTTCCGCCAAGAAGGCCGCGATGAAGCCATCACACTCGCCCAACAGTTCCGACAGGAAGGCCGACAGGAAGGCCGACAGGTCGCCCTGCAGGAAGACATCATCGAGGTGTTGAGCGTGCGATTCGAGCATGTCCCCGAGGGGCTCAAAGAAGCCATTGGCGAGATTGCCGAGGAGTTGCGTCTCCGGGCACTTCATAAAGCCGCCCTGCGTGCGACGACCCTCGAATCCTTTACCAACTCGATATAAAGCCTGCTGGTCCCAGCTCCCGATTTTCCGGCAGATCCATTTCCCGGCAGGATGCCGGAAAAAGCACCCAAGATGGGCCCGCTCCGAACGGAATTGACTCATGTGTTCCCTGGAGGGACGGGCTCTGTCCCGTCCGACTTTTTCCATTCCCCATTCCTCATTCGTGCCGCAGCCGCGCAAACAAAGTCGGCGCTGACGGAGCAGCGCCCTCCAGTCCCCGAGCGGATCCGGCCGCGCATCCGCCGCAGCGAACCGCATAGGCCACAAAAAAGATCTGCGGAAATCTGCGGAAATCTACCGGCCAACCCTCCGTGATTCTGATGGAGGCGGGAAAAACCGGATGCCCCTCTTCTTCGAGGCGCAAATCTGCGTCCACACGGTTGACCATGCTCCGGGGAGCGCACGCGCCCTCGCGTGCTCGTTTCGGCGCCCCCGCCGAAAGTCTTCTCCTGCAATGCAGGCGGCAGCGAGGCGCTGCCGCCTGCACGCGGGGGCGCGTGCGCTCCCCGGATTTGCGCGTCTCACCCGGTTTCTTTGCAGGGCAGGGTTCGCTGAGCCTGCGGAAGAACACGGTTTTCGGGTTCAAAAAAAGATCCGTTTTCCAACGGTTTTTTTCTTGCCAGTCGCCGCGCGGGCCGCTAATTACGCAAAATCATGAAGACTTACATCGTCTCCCTGCTCGCCGTTTTTACCGTTGCAACCGCTCATGCGGGAGCGTTCGGCGGGCCCACTTCGCTGAACACATCCACAGAAACCGGTGCGGTCGGAACCTACCAGGCAACCGTACGCGGAAGCAATTTGTCCGGCATTTTGCGGTTTGCCTACACTGCCAATGGCAACCCGACTAATACTGCAGCCAACCCCAGTATCTACGTGTTTTTTATGGACGGGATGCTTGTGACGGGAACGGTCGATGCTGCCATCATGAGTGCCAAGATTGCGGGCATTCTTGAAACCGGAACCGTCGCAGTCACCAGCCCTTTCTTTTTCGGCTATGAGGTTCCCGGCGGTTCCTTCACCGCGAACATCAACACCAGCTCGGCCAACTATTTTTTCAAAGGCAAGGGAGACCTTCAAAGTTTCTCACAAGCAACCGCTGCCGATCCTTGGATTTCAGATGTCCGCAACTTCAAAATCTCCGGACAGAGGACATCGATAAAGCTCAATTAATTTTCTCAGGCGAGATTCTTTTGTTTCGGCATCCGATGCGTGTCAGTTTCCCGTGTGATGTTCAGCGGGCGTTCACGCTGATTGAACTTCTTGCTGTGATTTCCCTTCTGGCCGTTTTGGCGGCCGTGGGAATTGCGGCGTGGCAACCGTTGATCTCCCGGGCGGAAGGAGCCAACTGCCTCTCGCACATGAGATCCCTTCACACCTCCCTGGCGACCTACGTGCAAGACGTCGGCCACTGGCCGCAAGAACCGGAAACCGACAGCGCTGACATTGACGCGGACTGGTGGATCAACAAACTGAAACCCTACGGGGCCACCGAGGAGGTCTGGATGTGCCCCACCATCAAGCGGGCTCAGCTGTCAATTCCAGAAAAAGACCGGTGGAAGATTCACTACAGCCCGGGAATGTTCGGTCCCCTTCCTTTGGATCCCTATAAATTTTCGACGCAGCCTTGGCTTGTCGAAATCGTCGGCATGCATGGCCACGGACCAAACGTTTGCTTTCCAGACGGATCCATCCGACCGCTTGATGACTTGCTAGGAAAAAAGTGACTGCGGAATAAAAAGGCATGCCCGGCACCGAGAAGAAAAAGGAATTCCGGGATATCCGAAATTTTGGTGTCGCGAAATTTGGCTGAACGCATCTCTGAAGCTGCAATTGGCGATGGATGCCCAGGGAGCAGGGCGTCCCGCCCGTGTGTGTGTGGCGCAACGGTCTGATGCCTGAGCTTGGGCTCAAACAGGCGGGACGCCCAATGCCACTAGCAGCCTGTCGGACTGAAAACAAACGGCAAAAGCCGCCGGTTTGTGATTTTTTTGATTTCGTGCTCACTTCTTGAGTTTGCGGAGCCGGAGAAGTGATCCGAAGCGGAAGAGCCGGATTTTCACGCGGCGACGCCAATGGGCTTGGGGTGTTTTCCTCCCATCACGCCCATGCCGGAGTGATATTTTGTGTTCTAATGGTCGCCAGTCGGTGAAGTCGGCGCAGATTGTAGGCCACGCAGACCAAAGTCCATTCCAAGGCAACCTTACCCTGCCCCCGCATACTAAACCTGCGGAACCCGATTGCCTCTTTGATAATCCCAAAGACCGGCTCGATGGTCTGTTGCCTCTGCTTGTATCTTGCCCGCCCCTCTTTGGTGGACACCCGATGGGCCATTTTCTCGCTGAAGCTGGCTTCTTCTCCCGGTGGGGGCGGATCCTCTTTTTTCTCCAGATCGGCCACGCTGCGATGGTGATGCTCACGCTTGATTGCCGCGAGCACCTCCGGGGCTTCCCGGCCATCTTCCCTCGCCTGTTCAACCTCTTTGATCGCCGCCTCGCTCACGAACCCGCTATCGATGAGGACGGTGCCGACACTTTGGATCACCGGGTCGATGGCTCTCACATTTTCCACCAGTTCCTGCTTGTCGTTGGGTGCCTGGCTCACCCGCTTTATCACGATCAGGCGGCTCTCAATTTCCACTCCCGCCTGAGCGTTATACGCCTGCTCAAAATTTGTTTTCCCACCGCACGGCATGATCCGGCTTTCCGGGTCGGTAAAATTCACCTGATCCTGCGGCCCCGGTGTGCCCTCCGGCTCCCTGGGCTCTCTGCCCCGTGGGTTTTTCCCCTGCTCCCGCATCGCTTCGCGCTCGGCCTTTTTCGCCTCGTAGTCTGCTCGCTCCGCTGCCGCACGCACAGCCGCTCTGGCTTCCATCTCCGCCCGAGCGCCCTTCAGCTTGGCTTTGCGCTCCTCACGCCGGGCGACTTCCCCGCTCACGCTCAACCCATCCTCCAACGGCGTGCTGTCGGCCTCTTCGGCCTTTTTGAGCAACTCGGCGATTTCCAGATCCAGTTCCCTCATCGCTTCCCCGGCCTTCTCGTAACTGGCCGCCGCATGCTTGCTCGCGTTGGCCAGGATCTTCGTCCCGTCGATGGCCACCGTCACGTTGCCCACTTTCATCACCCCCACTCGCGCCGCCATCTCCAGAACAGAACTGAAGGCTTTGTCCAACAACTCCCGGTTCTCCCGACGGAACGCGCAGATCGTGTCGTGGTCCGGGTGCGTGTCCCCGCACAAAACCCTCGTCGCCACGCTGTCGTAGGTCGCCCGCTCAATGGACCGGCTCGAAAATACCCCGCTCGTGTAACTGTAAATCAAGAGCGAGAGCAGCATGGCCGGTGGATATTGCTCGCTGCCACTGCCTCGGTGGTTGACCTTGGCCGCGCTCGTGTCCATTTCGTCCACCGCATCCAAAATAAACTGGCTCAAGTGATTTTCCGGAACCCACTGCCTCATATCCGGGGGCAAGAGAAGCTGCGTTTCACGATCTACGGTGACGAATCGGGCGGCCATGCTCCCGATTACTTTGTTCCTCGGTTTTTTTCAAGCCGTCAGGCTTGGAAAAGTCCGACAGGCTGCTAGCATTTTTCCTGTCTTTGAAGCCCCCGCCGCCAGTTTGGCAGATGGCTTGATGTCGCGGGCCTTTCGGTATTCGCAGACCAAGGCGGGGCGACTCTGGCAGAGGAGGTTCTCGATTTTGCGTCCGTTCTCCAAGGATCTCTGAATCAGGGGAGCCAGTGACACAGGAACATACACGCATCGGCGTTGGCCCTCCAGTTACCCGGGGACGCCTTGCTACGGTCCTCTGCGTTTGGGGTTCCAAAAACCGTTTTCCTCGTCGGGCCCGAACCATCCGAGCTTTTGCGCCTTGGGATCGCCACCGTGCGGATTGTATCCCACCTCGCGCGGGTCGCAGGCCTCGGCGGTCACCCGCCCGTCGCACCAACCGACCAGGGCTTTGTTGTTGAATCGGAAGTGGACCGTGGGCGGGGGACGGGTCTGCGAGGGACCGTTGCCATAATCCCAATAGGGCGGCTCACAGAACGGCCACTCTTGTATGCCACTGCCATTCGCCTTGGCGGCGGTGGTGAACATGACGGTGTTCGCTCTCTGGATTGCCGTGACGCGGGCGGAGACGCTGGAGTCGTCTGCATTGTAGCCGCCGGCCGGAATCCCCCCCACATGGGAGGCATTGTATCCGTACCCTCCGGTGCCGTCCTCGAAGCTCGCGCTGCCTTTGATCATGTCTTTGAACAGCGGGCAGACCATGACGCGGCGGGACTTGCCGAGGTAATCGGAGAGGTAGCCCTGGGTCGGGTCAAATGCTCCATCGGCGGAGGACCACGCACCGCACCAGAGCTTGTCTAGCAAAATATTGGACGCAGGGCAGTAGACCCCATTCTCCGCTGCGTAGGCAACATTGGCGGTGACGAGCTGGCGGAGGTTGTTCGTGCTTTGGGCCGCCTGGGCACTTTCGATCGACTTGGCCAAAGCCGGAAGCGTGAGGGCCACAAGGACTCCCAAAATCGCCACCACGATGAGCAGCTCGATCAGCGTGAAGGCGGAGAATCCTTCGCGGGCGTCGCAATTCCTGCGGGTTTTCGTGGGAACCTGGCGACTCTCGCGTGCAGGAACTGTCGGGGACGGGCGGCTAGATCCACAACCTCTTTCACTTCGACTTGACACTCGATCCATGCGCCAGCATAGCCTGATTCCGCAAACACGCCAGATGCAACACCAGCTGCATGACGGATGTTCTCCCTGTTTACATGCCATCAGAGATGCGCCCTAATTGGCAGGAGTTTTTTGTTGTCAGACGCGAGTTTCTCATTCAAACTAATAAAGTTTGCGGCAGGCCGCAAGGAATCAAAGCCAGTAAATTTCCACATCTCTTTCCGCCATGAACACACAAAGCCCATCTGGAATCAAGAGCCCCCTTCACCGCTTCCGGGCGGCTCTTGCCCTCAACCCTACAGTCCACGTTCTGTGTTCCGCGGCAGGGAATAGCGGATTCTGGCTGAAGGCCCTCTGCATCCCTACCCTTGTCCTGATGTCTCTCGGGGCAGCTTTTGGTGCTCCCGTGGATGCGAAGCAAGCCGAGACCGCCGTGAGGGGGTGGCTGAGAGCTGATGCTTCCCCCCTCAAAACGGCAATGGGGCAGCAGATCAAGCAGGTGGATAAATTTGATGATGCCAAGGGATCTCCGCTCTACTATGTGGTTTACTTGGCCCCCGAAGGTTTCGTCATTGTCCCGGCGGACGACCAAATCGAGCCGATTATCGGTTTCGCTGCAGCCGGGAAATTTGATCCGTCGCCCAACAATCCCTTGGGTGCGCTTGTCAACAGCGACCTGCCCAAACGCCTCGCAACCCTGAAGAGCTGGGCCGGCGGCGCGGTAAACGCATCCTCCGCTTTGTCAGCCAAAAACAAGTGGAACCAGCTCACGAGCCTCGACCAGACGGCACCGGGGGATACGGCAGCCCGACTTGCGAGCGTTTCGGATGTCCGGGTCGCGCCGTTGACACAGACCACATGGAGCCAGTCCACGGTTGACGACACGAGCAGCGGGAACGCCTGCTACAACTACTACACGCCACCGTTTGCTGAAGGGTCCGCCTCGAACTACGTTTCTGGATGTGTCGCGACCGCCATGGCCCAGCTCATGAGATTCTGGCAATACCCCGCCATTGGTGTTGGCACGGCTTCCTTCACGATCCAAGTATCGGGCGTCACGCAAAACCGGAAACTGCTCGGAGGAAATGGCTTGGGGGGGCCGTATTTTTGGAGCAACATGGTTTTGTCCCCTGACCACTCCACCACGCTCGCGCAACGGCAGGCCATCGGCGCGCTGTGTGCTGATGCCGGCGTTGCTGTCAATATGATGTATGATACGACTGCTGCAGGCGGAAGCGGCGCATTCACGGCCGATACTAAAACCGCCCTCGTTTCGACTTTTAATTACTCCAATGCCTTCTATTGTTCCAACCCTCCAATTGGGGCTAAGCTGAATAACATGGTGAATCCGAACCTAGATGCCGGCTGCCCTGTTCTGTTTGGCATCCGCGGTGCGCCGGGCGGCCATGCAATTGTCGGCGATGGTTACGGCTACAATTTATCGACGCTTTACCACCATCTCAACCTCGGCTGGTCGGGCTATTCCACCGCCTGGTATAACCTGCCGACCATTGACACAACCGGCGGCACATTCACGTCTGTTACCACATGCGTTTACAATGTCTGGCCCACCGGGACGGGCGAGATCATCAGCGGGCGCATCACGGACAGCGGCGGGACCGCGTTTCCCGGAGTGACAGTGACCGCCACGCGCACCGGCGGGTCCTATTCGACAACGACCAATGCGCAGGGGATCTACGCCTTCGCGAAAATCCCCTCCTCCACTCAATATACGGTCCGCGCGAGCAAAGCAGGTTACTCTTTCGCGGCACAAACCGTCCTCACGGGACATTCAGTAGACGATTCCTCAGTCACTGGAAATCAGTGGGGAATCAACTGGTCGTCCACTCCCACGCCAACTCCCACGCCAACTCCCACGCCCGTGCCCACGCCCGTGCCCACGCCAACACCTCGGCCCACCGCAACACCTCGGCCCACCGCAACACCCCGTCCCACGGCAACACCTCGGCCCACGCCAACGCCCACGCCCGCACCCGCACCCACGGCAACACCTCGGCCCTCGGCCACGCCGCGACCAACTGCCGCGCCACGCCCGACCGCCACACCCCGCCCCACTGCTACGCCTCGCTAGTCTCCATTCCGGATGGGAAACCATCATGACGTGGACAATACCGCTGCCACCGTTGAATCCTGCGAGGACGGAAACTTGGGGTCATATTCTTGCATTTTCTTGGCATGTGGGAGGTGGGGCGGCGGATTTTTGGCAGCAGATTCGCGCGTTTTTTTGAGGATTTCTTTGACAGGCGGGCGTGAGGTCTTGGCTGATCGGGATCGGCAACAGGAGCGCGCCCATCTTGGGTGCTTTTTCCGGCATCCTGCCGGGAAATTGGCCCGGGGAAAATTGGCCCGGCAGGATGCCAGGCCCTTGAAGATCTCCAGGGAGAGCTGGCAAGAGAGCACTGCGGGGTCTCCCCCTCTCTCCACGTGCTCGTTGACGGCAGTTACACCAACAGGAAAATGCTCCGGAGTCTTTCCGGCAAACACCACCTTGATCGGCGCATCCGCAAGGACGCACGGCTCAACGCCAAACCCGGCGTGCAAGCCGCGCACGGCCGCAAACGCCTCTACGGCGAAGTCCGATTATTTCCAAGAGATGGTCTCATGCGGCCGCGCTTTGGGCGTGGCGGTCTTGTAGATTTGGTTGAGGATGACCCCCGGCAGCGGTTGGCTTTCCTCCTCGGGGATCATGATCTCAAGGAAGGAGGCACCCTTGTGCGAGCGGGCTTTTTTCAAGGCGGATTCGAGCTCGGCCACGGTATTGATCCTGGCACAAAACCAGCCTCGGCATCCCATCGCTGCGGGCAGCATGTGGTAATTCCACTTGGCGAGGTCGTCGTAAACATGGCCGCGTTGGCTGAGGACGTCCTCGATCCCGTAGAGGCCGTTGTTGAGGACGAAGAGGATCGGGTTGATCCCGTAGCGGCCCATCACGCCGATCTCGTTTGCGGTGAGCTGGTGGGAGCCGTCGCCGGTGAGAAGGATGGTGCGGCGTCCGGGTTCGGCGATGGCCACGCCCAAGGCTGCGGGAGTCGCCCAGCCGATCGAGCCCCACAGCGTCTGCGCCTCGTAGCCGACGGCCTCGGGAAGGCGGAGAGCGTTCATGTGCGTCATGCACGTTCCGGTTTCCACCACGAGGTTGTCGCCGGGCTGGAGCATCCGTTGAAAGCGCGGGTAGAAGGCAGCCGATGACATGCGGTCCCGGCCCGATCCCGCCAGGGGCAGGAGCTGCCTGGAGGCCTTCGTCTTCGACGCGGCCTTGGGCGCGAGGCGGGCGAGGCCGGCAAGAACATCAGGCAGCATCACGGATGTGAAATACTGCCCGTCAAGATGCACAAAATCGGATCCGATTGTGACCAGTCTTTCCGGATCGAAGGAGTCGGTCCACATGCCGGTGTTGAGGTCTTCGAGAACGATGCCGCCCACATCGAGGATCACATCAGCCTTTTCTACCTCCGCGCGAACCTGTGCAGGGAACGAGTTTTGGCCGTTATAAAGACCGAGATACTGGGGGTCGGTTTCCGGTAGGACCCCCCGGTCCATCGGGGTCATGGCAAAGGGCAAGCCCGAGCGCCGTAAAAAGGCCAGCAGGTTTTCCTGCGCGCCATACCGCTTGACCAGGCAGGAGGGAAGGACGACCGCCTTGCCGGCCTGCTTCAGGACAGACAGGATGGCCCGCACGGCGGCGTCGAGCTCATTTGGGTTGCTGCGGCCTCTGGAAAGAGCCGCCAGCTTCCTTCCTTTCACGGGCGTTCCGGAAACCGGCATTTTCGCGTAGTCCTCTGCAATCTGCAGGAAGGCCGGACGGCTCAGGGAAAGCGCCTCGCGGATGCAGCGCTCGAGTTCGGGGACGACGTTGTCCGGCGTGATCTCCGCGCTGACCCCGGCTGCGGCGGCAGAGAGCGGGAAGAAGTTTCCGAATGTTCCATCCCCCAGCGTGTGGTGGGTGATCAACCGCTGGCGCTGGATGCGAGTGGACGGGGCCCCCACGACATGGAAGACGGGAACACGGTGGGCTTTCGCGCCCATCATGCCGTTGATCGCGCTCAGTTCGCCGACTCCGTAGGTGGTCGTGAGGATGGCGGCCCCCCGGCGGCGGGCATAGGCATCAGCCGCGTAGGCCGCGTTCAGCTCGTTCGCGCAGACGATCCATTTGACCTTCTTGGAGGCTTCGATGGCATCATCGATCGGGAACGAATAGTCGCCGGGAACGCCATCTTTTTTTCCACGGGATCAGGCACCCCCTGCGAGCAGCAGCCCCGCCGCCTTGTCGAGGGTTTCCTGCCATTCCTTCTCCGGCACGGAATCCGCGACGATGCCGGCGCCGACATGGAACGACGCGCGTCCGGCCTCGAAGACAGCGGTGCGGATGGCGATCGAAAACCGGCTCTCCCCCCGATAACCAAAATACCCGATCGCGCCGGTGTAGAGGCCGCGCGGGAAGGGCTCGAGCTCGCGGATGATTTCGAGCGCGCGCATTTTCGGGGCCCCGGAGATCGAGCCTCCGGGAAAGCATTCGCGGAGCGCGCGGACATGGCTGACCTCCGCGCGGAGTTTCCCCCGCACGTCCGACACCATGTGGAAGACCTGCTCGTAGCGCTCAAGGCGGAGGAGATCGGCGACGGAGACGCTGCCGAATTCGCAGACCCGCCCGAGGTCGTTGCGCTCGAGGTCGGTGATCATCACGAGCTCCGCGATTTCTTTTGGCGATGTGATGAGATCCTCCTGGCTGCGCCGGTCGTGGAGGGGATCGGGCCGCCGCGGACGCGTCCCCTTGATCGGGCTGGTGGAAATGGCGCGCCCGCTCATGCGCAGAAAACATTCCGGCGAGGCCGAGGACATCTGGAAATTTCCGAAGTCCAGAAACGCGGACCAGGGGGCCGGAGAAAATTGGCGCAGGCGCTCGAAGAACGGCCAGGCCTGCTCCCCGCCGGCCGGCACCTCAAACGGATGCGAGAGGCAGGCCTGGTAGATATCTCCGGCGGCGATGTATTCCTGCGCGGCCGCGACCATCGCGAGGAAATCCCCCCGCGCGACGCGCGGCTGAAAATCCAGCACCGGGCACTCGTCCCGTTCACGGGGAAGGTATTTTCCGGGGGGATTTTTCCACCGCCCGCGCCCGTGGTCGAACCGGTGCGGGTGCTCGTAAAACCCGAAGTGGAACGCGCCGTCAAAAGCCACGCACCCGACGGCCACCCCGTCCGGACATCCGGTGCCGCTCCGGCGCGCCAGCTCGCCCTCGAGGCAATCCCAGTCGCGCCCGGAAACCACCAGATCCGGCCCGGAGGCCAGCAGAGAAATTCCGTCGTTCCCAGGCGAAGCGGAATCCAAAAAAATGAGCCCCGGACGGCCCCGCATCGCCCGCGCCGCTGAGGCAGGACAATTTTTTTGCTCGGTGACCTGATGCATCTTCTTGCCAAGAGAGGGGAAAACCGCTCTCTTTTCAAGTTCGCCGCAACTTGCCGCACCCACGATGTATTTCATTCTGTTCATTCTTTTAGCAATCCCCCTCATGGCCCAGGATGTCCCCGCGACGCCTTCTCCCACGCCCGAAGTCCCTGCGGCCCCGTTGCCGCCAGCGCCAGCGGAATCCGCATCGCCGTCCGCGTCGCCGTCCGCATCGCCGGCCAAGGTGGCCGACGAAGATACCATCCCCCTGCCTTCCGAGCCGGGTGTGGGCGCGGCCCCGATCGTTTCCGAGGCAGAGGTCGTGCCGGTTCCGCGACCCGGATCCGACAAGGCGCTTCTCGATTCCGCCTTCGCCGACCCGAACGCCGTGATTCCCGATGATGCCACTTCGGTTCCGGCCGCCCCGACCGGGCCGAGCGCCGCCGAGATCGAACGCAAGCTCAAGATCCGGTATCAGGAGGTCCGCACCGAAGTCGAAAAAGATCCCGCCGTCCGCTCGCTCCGGGCGCAGGCGCAATCCGCCAAGTCGTTCGAAAATGAGCGCGCCGCCCTCCGCGAATATTACCGCCTTCTGTTCAAAAAAATAAAAAAGGCGGACAAGGATCTCACCGCGCGATGCGAAGTCATGGAGAACGCCTACCTTGCGCGTCTGGCGCAGTCGCGGATCGAGCCCACGATCCCGCTCAGCCCGCCGCCGACGCCCGAGCCGCTCAAGGACTGAGCGTCTTCCCATTCCCGATCCCGCATCCACCTATGATTCTTACGAGCAATCTGGAGATGAAAATCTTCACCGGCAACGCGCATCCGGTCCTTGCGCGATCGATCTGCGACTATCTCAAGGTCGGGCTCGGCGACGCTTCGGTGAGCTCGTTTCCCGACGGGGAAACCTACGTCAAAATCAATGACAACATCCGGGGCCGCGACGTTTTTATCATCCAGCCCACGTGCCCGCCCACGAACCAGAACCTGATGGAGCTGCTCATCATGGTGGATGCCGCCCGCCGCGCAAGCGCCGCCCGCATCACCTCGGTGCTCCCGTTCTTCGGCTATGCGCGGCAGGATCGCAAGGATCAGCCCCGGGTGCCGATCACCGCAAAACTCGTGGCCAACCTTCTCGTCGCGGCCGGCGTGAACCGCGTGCTGACGATGGATCTCCACGCGCAGCAGCTCCAGGGATTTTTTGATATCCCCGTGGATCATCTCCACGCCCGGCCCGTGATGGTCGAACACCTCCACAAGCTCGCCATCGGAAATCTCGTGGTCGTGTCGCCGGACGTCGGCGGTGTGAAAATGGCATCCGCCTACGCGCAGGCACTCGGCGCCGGGCTCGCGATCGTCGTCAAAAAGCGCAAGAGCGCGGAGGAAACCGAGGCCTCGCACGTCATCGGCGAGGTCGCCGGAAAAAATGTTCTCATCGTGGACGACCTCACCGAAACCGCCGGCACGCTCACCAGCGCCGCCAAGATGCTCAGAAAACACGGTGCCCTCGATATTTATGCTGGCGTTTCACACGCGGTCTTGACAGATTTGGCAGTTAAGCGATTAAAGGACTCCGAAATCAAGGAGCTGATCACGACGGACAGCGTCCCGGTCTGCCCAACATCCGAACAGCGTGTCAAAGTGCTCTCGGTGGCCGAACTACTCGGCGAGGGCATCCGGCGCATCCACGACGACGAGTCGGTGAGTTCGCTTTTTGAATTAAAACCCACATAGAATCATTATGGCAACGCAAGCAAAACTCTCCGCTCGCCCCCGCTCAGAAAGCGGCCGCAACGCGGTCAAAAAAGTCCGCGCCCGCGGCGGCGTCCCCGCCGTCATCTACGGATCGCAGGATCAACCGGTCAACCTCGAGGTCTCTCAGCGCGAGATCCAGGCGCTCCTCACCCACGCCGTCGGCGAAAACATTCTCGTCGATCTCCAGATCGATGAGGGCGGGACGAAGACCGCCCGGCTTTCCCTCATCCAGGAGGTCCAGCGCCACCCGCTCCGCAGCGAGATCGTCCATGTGGATTTTCACGCGGTTTCCATGACCGAGGAAATTTCCGCGGACATTGTCATCGAGGCGTTCGGCGAGTCCGAGGGCGTCAAGAGCTTCGGCGGCCTCCTCGAGCAGAGCATGCGCGCGGTCTCGATCCGTTGCCTTCCGCAGAACCTTCCCGAAATCATCCGGGTCGATGTCTCGCCGCTCAAGATCGGCGACTCGATCCATGTCCGCGACCTGCCGCTTCCCGCGGGCGTCACGGCGACGGACGATGCCGATCTGACCGTCTTCATCGTGGCCGAGCCGACCGTTGCCGAAGAGCCCGTGGCCGCGCCGGCCGCCGAATCTCCCGAGGTCATCAAGGAGAAGAAGCCCGAAGCCGCCGCCACAGGAGAAAAGAAGTAGCCTTCCCGCGCGTGGAATCCTCCGCGGTTTTTCGTCTCGTCGCCGGCCTGGGAAATCCCGGCCGCGAATTCGTCGGCACCCGGCACAATGTCGGGTTCCTCATCGGCGACGAGCTCGCACGGCGAACCGCCTGCACATTCGCCTACGATGCCAAGTGGAACTCCGAGGTCGCCCACTGCGGTGGACGCGCGATCATCAAGCCGCAGACGTTCATGAACCTGAGCGGGGAAGCGGTGGGCGAATACGCCCGATATTTCAAGCTCGGGCGCGAGGAGATCATGGTCATTCTTGACGATGCCTCGCTCCCGCTCGGAACCCTCCGGCTCCGCCGCTCCGGCACCTCCGGCGGACACAACGGCCTCGAGTCGGTGCTCATCCATCTCGGCAGCGAATCCGTGCCCCGCCTGCGCGTCGGCATCGGGGCTCCCGACGGACGCCCGCTCCACGACCATGTCCTCGGAAAATTCGAGGAGTCCGAGAGGGACGTTTTGGCCGAGGCGGTTTCCCGCGCCGCCGACGCCTTCGAATATTCCAACGCCCACGGCCTCGAGGCCGCCATGAATCAATATAACCAAAAACAAACATGAAACGATACGAAGCCCTGCTGGCCCTCGATACCCGGGGGAAGGAAGACACCACGAAAGAAACCATCGAGCGCCTGGAAAAACTGCTCGCCGCCGAAGGGGCGGTGATCGAACAAGTCCAGCGCCTCGAAAAACGCGAGTTCGCCTACGAGTCGAAACACACGAAAAGCGCCTACTACGTCAACTTGATCTTCGAGGCGGATCCCTCAACGATTGACAAGATCCAGAAGAAGTTGAAGCTGGACAATGCGGTGATTCTGCAGAATTACCTGCAGCTTCCCGCGAAGAAAACGCCCGCCACACCTTAACCACACGCTCCTATGGCCAACGTCAACAAAGTCATCCTCATCGGAAACGTCACGCGCGATCCGGAAGTGAAATTCACCCCGAAGGGCAGCGCGGTGACCGACGTCGGGCTCGCGATCAACCGGAACTACACGCTCGACAACGGCGAGAAACGCGAGGAGACGACGTTCGTCGATGTCGAACTCTGGGGACGCCTCGCGGAAATCGCCGGCGAATACGCGAAAAAAGGCCGCCCGCTTTATGTGGAGGGACGCCTCCGCATGGATTCCTGGGAGGACAAAACCTCCGGCCAAAAACGCAGCCGGATGAAAGTCGTCGGTGAAAACATCCAGCTCCTCGGCAGCCGCCCGGGCGGCACCGCCGCGCCAGCCGGCGGCGACTACGAGGGCGGCGGCCACACCGATCACCACCCGCAGCAACACGCTCCCCGTCCCGCCGCCGCGCGGCCCGCAGCACCGCCCGCATCCTCCTCGCCCGAGCCGGGCGACGACATCCCGTTTTAGTCCGGAAGCGAAAAATACTGCTCCCGCGATGCCCCCGCAGCCGACGTCCCTTCGGCTGCGCATCGGTTTCCGCGCGGATTTTTCCGAAAACTGTTTTCTGCGAACGGCTCTGGGGAGGTCTTTGCGACCTGTGGCTTTCCGCTTGAAATCGGACGCCGCAGTTGGATATTGTGCAACTGGCCGCATGACCGGCGGCCCATTCCTTTCCGCCCTCCACGAAAAACATTATGACAAAATGGAACATCGGCAGCAAACTGATCGCGTCATTCCTCGCGGTCTCGGCCATCACGCTTCTGCTCGGCCTTGTCGGCTACTATGGTGCGCTCAAGAGCCGAGAAGCCATCCAAGAAATCGGCACGAATCGGCTGCCAAGCGTGCAGAGCCTTTTAACCATCAGCAATAACGCCTACCTGATCAAAGCGGCCCAGCGCACGCTGCTGAGCCCGAATCTGAGCATGGCCGACCGCAGGCGCCAACCCGAAACGGCCGCTGCGGCCAAGGCGCGCGGCGAAGCCGCCTGGAAAATTTATGAACCCTTAGAGCAATCCACCGAGGAAGCGGTCCTTTGGAAGGAATTTGTGCCCCTTTGGGGAAAATGGGAGAAGGATAACGAGGAGTTTTTCAGGATCAACGCCGAGTTGGAGGCGCTCGCGATCCTGGATCCGATGACGCTCGAACGCGATCTGCTGCAATTCAAGAACGATCATTACAAGGTGATACTGAAAGTTCTGGACACTTTCCCGAACGGAGAGGCGAACCAGGGGGAGAGCGATCCGGCCGCCTGCAACTACGTCCGGTGGCTGGCCGGGTTCGAAACCGCCAACACGGAGCTCAAACGGTTGATCGATGCCACGCGCACCTCCCACAATGACTTCCACACCGCCGTGAAAATCTCCCAGGAGATGGCCGCAAAGGGCGACAAGGATGGAGCGTCCAAAATCATCCGTGTCATGATGGAAGCTGCAGGCAGGAAACTCTTTGAAGAATACGATTCCATGCTTGCCGAAGCTGCCAAAGCAACCGCGTTGCGCGAGAAATTGAACCGCCAATTGATGACGGGTTGCTATGTGAGTCTGTCGAAGGCCATGGACGTCCTGGACAAGCTCGTCGAGTTGAACGAGAAGACCGCCGACGACACCACCACTGCGTCCATTTCCCAGGCGGAGAAGCTCAAGTTGATGAACATGGCCGCCATGGTCGTCGGGGTGGCGGTCGCTATGCTTTTGGGCATCTTCACCACCCGCAGCCTCGCTGTCCCACTCCAGGAGATCGCCGGGTTCATCGGGCCGATTTCTCAGGGGGATTTTTCCCATGCTGCGCCGGAGTTGCTCTGCAAGCGCGGCGACGAGATCGGCCTGCTCGCGCGCAGTTGCGGGGCGATGCTCGCCTCGCTTTCGGATCTGATCGCCCAGGTCCAGCGCAGCGGATTGCAGGTGAACAGCTCGGCCGTCGAGATCGCCGCAACCACCAAGGAGCAGCAGACCACGGCCGGAGAAGTCGCCACCACCTCGGCAGAAATCAGCGCCACAGCCAAGGAAATGAGCGCCACCAGCTCGGAGCTGCTGAAAACCGCCGACAGCGTCAGCGCGGTCGCCGAGCAGGCCAGCGAGCTCGCGTCGGGCGGCAAAGAGGGGCTGGACCGCATGGAAAAAATCATGCGCGGAATCCTCGAGGCGTCGGCCGGGATCACCGCCAAGCTCGGCGTGATGAACGAGAAGGCCGGCAACATCAACGCGGTCGTCTCGACGATCGGCAAGGTCGCCGACCAGACGAACCTCCTCTCGCTCAACGCCGCGATCGAGGCCGAGAAAGCCGGAGAATACGGGCGCGGGTTCGCGGTCGTCGCCACGGAGATCCGCCGCCTCGCCGACCAGACGGCCGCCTCGACGGGCGACATCGAGCAGATGGTCAAGGAGATGGTCAGCGCGGTCAGCGCCGGTGTCATGGGCATGGACAAATTTGCGGAGGAGCTGCGGCGCGGCGCGGCGGAGATTTCGTCGGTCGGAACGCAGCTTGACCGGGTGATTTCCGAGGTTCAGTCGCTGGCGCCGAGCATCGAGAGCGTGAACGAGGGGATGCGCTCCCAGACCCAGGGCGCGCAGCAGATCAGCGAGGCGCTCACCCAGCTCGGCGAGGCCGCCCGCCTCACGGCCGACAGCATCCGGGACAGCGCGCGCGCCATCGATCAGCTCAACGACGCGACCCGCGGGCTCCAGACCGGCATCTCGCGCTTCAAGCTCCCCGGCTGATGCTCTACCTTCTGATGGATGCGGGATCCGACACCTACGCGGTCGCCTCCGCTTCCGTGGCGGAGGTGGTGCATTGCGCCGCGCTCAAGGCCGCCCCGGGCGCGCCGCCGGCGGTCGCGGGGATCCTCAACTGCCGCGGCCTCCCGGTGCCGGTCGTGGACTGCGGCGTTCTTCTTGCCGCCCGCCCGTCTCCGGTTCGCTTCTCAACCCGCATCATCCTGCTGCGCCTGAAAATCGGCGGACGCGAGCGCGTTCTCGGGTTGATGGGAGAGAATGTCACCCGTGTGCAGGGGTTCGAGGAAAGCGATTTTGTCGAGCCCGGGGCGCGTGCGCGCGATTTTCCCTTTGCCGGCCGGGTCGCGTCGCTCGGCGACCGGTGGATCCAGCGGCTCCACATGGAATCCGTTCTCACGGACGATGTCTGGGAGGCACTGACCGGGGAGGGGGAATGATCTCCGAGGACGCCATCCTGGAAACGCTGCGCTCGCACGCCGGCCTTGATGCCGTGCAGACCGGCGAAGCCTCGCTGCGGAAGGAAATCCGCCGCACGATCGCTGCCTGCCCGCACCCGGCGCGCCTGCTCGACACGGCCAGCCGCGAATGGAAAGCCCTGCTCGAATCCTCGCTCGTCCCGGAAACCTGGTTTTTTCGCAACATCGAGGCGTTTGACGCTCTTGCGGAATGGGTCGCCGGAACGTGGGCTCCAGCGCACCCGGGCGCTTGCCTGCGGGTTCTTTCTCTGCCTTGCGCCACCGGCGAGGAGGCGTACTCGATCACGATGCGCCTGCTCGAAGCCGGACTCGCACCCGGAAGCTTCCGGATCCGGGCGGGCGACATCAGCGAGGGTTCCCTGGCCGTTGCCCGCGCGGCGGCCTACGGGCGCAATTCGTTCCGCTCGGGCTTCGACGAGCCACGGTTCGGAAAATATTTTGTGGGCCGGTGCGGTGAGGTGCGGCGGGTTTCGGACGAGATCCGCGGGCTGGTGGATTTTCAATTCATGAACCTTGCCGATCCGTCGGCGGTTCTGCCGCCAAGCGATGTGATTTTTTGCCGCAACGCGCTGATCTACTTCGCCGGGGAGACCCGTCGCGCGGTGGTGGAGCGCCTTGGCGCGGCGCTCAGCAACGACGGCCTTCTCTTCCTCGGCCCCGTCGAGCCTCCCGTCGCGCTCCAATGTGGTTTTGCCTACGCCGGGTTCCCGATGGCCTTCGCCTGCGTGAAAAAATCGGCCGTCCCGGAATCGCGCGCGCTGCCTCGCCC